>Ga0080006_1149671_pt1 | contig 117548 bp, 104 predicted proteins | sample RS3BMetagenome_FD_69209 | JGI IMG/M metagenome (GOLD analysis project Ga0080006, IMG submission 69209) | Ferric oxide microbial mat and aquatic microbial communities from Rainbow Spring, Yellowstone National Park, USA - RS3B (SPADES... ...
ATTGCACGTAGACAGGGATGCGTGCAAGGGGAGCACTGATACCCCCGACCGAGAGGGGCGACTCCGGGAACGACGGAGACCCCGAAACTCCGTAATGGGTTCTCGCAAAACCCGCCTGATCGTGAGAAGTGATGCGGAAATAAGTGCAAAAGCGAGAACCTCCGAAGCTTCAGCTGAGGAGAGTATGTCAGTCGTTCTTCAATGTCACGTATAGCCTGAGACCACGCACTTCCTTGATAACAACCTCCTTTCCCGCAGGTATCCTTTCGCCGCTGATGCTTACGGCTCTCCAGATTATTCCCTCAACTCGTACTTCGCCCTCGGGAGTAAGCTCGGCTGTAACAACGCCCGTCCTTCCTATGAGAGAATCAGCACCGGTTAGCTTCTTTCTGTGGGCGAGCGGCCCAAGAGCCCAGCGAATGTAGAGTGATGCGACAACGCCTGCGGCCACGGCTGCGCTTGTGAGGAGTATGCTTGATGCTCCCCGAGGTGAGGGACCTGAATAGTTCAGGTTCTGGCTCAGGAGTAAAATACCTGTACCGCCAATTATAACACCTGCAATCATCGCAAACCCGTGGCCGAGCTTGAGCTCAATAAGTATGAGTGCAGCGGCTACGGCAAGAAGAAAGAAACCGAGCACAGATGCACCAATCACCTCAAGACCCACTAGTCCCGCTACTATGGCAATGGCTCCCACGACTGAAATCACGATTGTCGGATGATACAGGTCGATTAATATTGCAAGCTCACCGAGCAGGATCAGGAGACCGTCTACGGTTGAGTTACTAAGAACGCTAAGGAACTGCTCGTAGTAATTTTCGCTAAGTACCACGGGAGTGGAGCCTTGCAGCCCGAACATGCTGAACGCCGTGGAAAGGTTATTGGCGATCCCATTGATAAGATGGTACTCGAGCGCCTGTGTGCTGCTGTAGCTCGCGTCCGACAGCACCATCAAGGTAGCTGCAGTCGTATTCCTTCCCCACTCACGTGCGAGTGCGACCATATAGGAAAGCATGGCGCTTTCCGTGTGGTTTTGTTCGAGCGGAGTTCCCCCCACGACTATCGGCGTTGAAGGGCCGATCTCTGAGCCTGAGCCCATCACTATTTCGTTTGTAGCCATTGCTATATAGCTCCCCGCTGACGCGGCCAGCGAATCTGGCGGTACATAGGTATAGGTGGGTATGCCGGAACGGTTGGCCTGCGAAATATAGTTCACTATATTTATCATATCACTTAGAAGACCGCCCGGCGTGTTCATTACTATCACGATAGCCCTTGCATGCGAGCTCACTGCAGTGTCTACCACTCTATGCATAAACGCAGAAGAGCCTGCGTCGACGGGAACGTTGAATGTGGCAACTATAAACTGCGAATCTGGCTGGGCTGAGGCTATGGATGAGACGAAAATTGCAAAAAGAAGCAGTCCAAAAAACACACACTGAAATAGAGCGAAAGCGTACGCCCGTCCTCTGTTATCACGCACAAATTTTCTATACTGCGTCTGGTCTTAAAAGTCTTGGGTGGCACTCGCTCATCTGAACCTGATTAGTCGGCAACGCGGGCAACCCCTCAAAGGATTTAAAGCGAACCGTGCAACCATTGATGCGATGATACCGGAGGCCGTAAGAAGAAACCCCGGCCTTTGCGCTGTGTGTAAGGGTACTAGACACCTATGCGGGCAGAGTATCTGCCCCCTAATTTTTGAGGCAAGAAAGACGTATGAGGTGTCTGTTCCGCAAGGTAGACATCTGTATGGCCCCTCTCCACCTTCTTTCTTTGCAGGAGAGGCGGGGTATCCCATGGTGTTTGCGGGTCCGCTGGTATCGTCAGGCGGGGAGCGCCCCGGCGTGGGCGAAAACCCTGCAGGCTGGCTGGATCTTGACTTTGCGCAGCTTATATCTATACGTCTTTCTCTCGTCAGGAGCATGAAAAGGGCGAACATCAAGCAAAATGATGACAGGGTGCTCGGTGAGCTGGCACAAGTTGCGATGAGCTCAAAGCCTATGGACATTGAGCTCACACTTGAAAGAGCTGTCATGCCTAGGTTTTCTTTCAGCTTTCATACTCCTCCGATGGGCCCGTCAGGTACACTCGAAAGAGTTCTCTACATAGAGAACCCGAGTGTGCCACGCAAGGTTCAGCAGATTGTTGATGACAGAGGTGTTGCGGCTTCTATGGGAATGGTGGAACTCTGGGATGCGGGGGTGAATGAAGTGCAGATTACCAACCTCCTCACAGGAGGGCTGCTGGGAAGGAGGAGGACATTAGTTCCAACAAGATGGGGAATCACAGTCGTGGATGACACGTTATCCAAAGCAGTCATTACCAGGATAAAGGAACTTTCCGTGATCGACGCTTTTAGAGCAGGGTACCACGAAGCTCTAGGGAATAGATTCGCTGTTGTGCTGCTTCCATCGTCTTGGAGCTTTGAAATGCTTGAAAGCTGGTTACCCTTCACGGGTAATACGGTTGGCGAGTACATGATTCCGGGCGACCGCGAGTCGGGCAAGGGGAGGTCCAGTTATGCCTCAAATCTTGGGGGTGCCTACTATGCGGCGAGGCTTGCGGTGGCGCAGGGTCTTCTGAACCTCAGGCGGCAGGCCAAGTGTCTTGTGTTCATGGAAGTGACAAAAAGCTGGCTCGCTCCGCTTGGTGTGTGGCGGGTAAGGGAAGGTGTAAGAAGGGCTATGGCTTCTCTTTCCGCCTACGACGATCTCGAAATGGCGCTCGGACATGTTCTCGCAAATATGGAAACACCGAAGAAGAACTGGCTTGCCTCAAGCGAATTTATTGCGGAAAGGATGAACTACATTTCCCTAGACAGATTTCTTGGGGCGTCGTATCATGAATGAGCGCCCAGGTAGGTCATCTGTTACCATTCTCAGAGTGTGTTTACAAAAATGAGGCACAAGTATGAATCTCCAGCATGGTTGCTTCTTATGGACCTTGATGGCACTTTGTGGGACAATTTGGATGTGTCTTCTACTATTCCGCCATACCGTAGATCCGGGTCGGCTACAATTGTGGACGCGGAGGGTACAAGAATATCACTAAAGAGTGGCGCAGTGTGGTTTTTAAGATGGGCAAAGTCCGGCGGCGCGTTTGTTTCTTCGCTCAGCTGGAACTTGCCAGAAAGGGCTATACCTGTTCTTGAAGCACTTCGCGTGTCAGGCTATTTTGACGATCATGCGATCGCATTTACCCCGAGAAAGGACGTGCTTCTCGAAAGCCTTCTTATAAAGCTCAGGGGCCGGGGGATGGAGTTCGAAGAGACAAAAATCTTCTATATCGACGACAGGTCAATCCACTGGCATGATATCAGAGCGCGCTTTCCTTCAATTCACTATCTTCATATGTGGAACGAGATTCCGTCTTATGCGTGTGCAGCTAAACTCATATCTTCTCAGCTCGCAAGTTACTGAGGCAGACTTGCGTTTTGCATAGGGCGGCGTGTATCTTTTAATGTTAGCATCGGGAATGCCTACGTCGCTCAGACTTGGATTTAAATGGGCTGAGTGTTTGAATAGTTTGACAGGCCTGACTTGGGATGCCTACGAGCCGTGAATCATATATCGCCTCTATTTTTTCGAAGGAAAAAGTAGAAAGCGCTCAAGCTACGAGCTGCACACCATGCCTTAAAGTCGCGCAGGGGTTTTGATCTGCGATTCAGTAAATCTTAATTGCCTTGGCGGTGACACGGGATTTCCGAGCGGTTTATAAATTTCGTAGTCTATCACGAAAAAATTGGCTAATGGAAGCATGGTTTGCGAAGTCCGAATATACACGTGTTCAGGCGGCACGTCGGGTTTGCATGGAATACATCCATCTAGGCAGCTGTCTGTCGCTGAACTAGGCAGTTTAAAGGCTTTGGTTGAAGAGGAGTGCATAGGAAAGGGTGAACGTTTGTAGAGAGGTTGATACTAAAATATTCTAACCTTGGGAGCAACGACGCCTGCTTAAGTGAACAGCGCGAAGACGCAAGGAGTTGCATTTGCAGGTACCCCGTGATAGTCTAGCCACCGCGGATAAAGACTCCAATGTGCCCCAGAGTGAGAGTATGAAAGATAAAGGGTGAAACTGTTCCCAAGGTTCAGCTTAAGCTAGAAGTCGTTCTGCATCCCCAGTCAGGTTTAAAGCTCTTACCCGACGATTATATTTGGTTAAGCAAAATAGGCGAGCTCATGGTCTGCATGTGCCGCGAACCCAAAGTCAAGGCGCTAACGGCTGAGATAGGCTACGTTTCAGATTGGGCCTTAATGCTCATGACAAAGCAACCCGAACCAGTATTCAGACTGCAGGTAATCAACCAGGCGGGCGATGACTTGGGTCTTGATAAGTTTGAAACGCCGAAAGCAGGACAATACGTCGCACCGTACAAGCCCTTTGCACAAAACCGTAGGAGGGTTGCTGGTACCTTGGGCACGTCTTCGAAAGAGGGGAAGAAATGTTCTAGGAATAGATCTGGGTTTAGGCCTAAGAGATCTCACAAGAAGGATATGAGGCAAAGCAATGTTTTCTTCGACATGGCTTCGCAAGTGTTCGTAAAGGAGAGCGTATTCATAGCCCCCCGAGACGCAAACGCTAGGGAAATGGTTCAAAAAAGCAAGTTTTCCAAGTCCATCGGCGATCACTCTTGGTCTAAGCTCGGAGGATACCGCATCCAAATTTCAAGCACCGATACGAAATCCGTCCCCATTCACCCAAAAAGCCCAAGCCAAATGCGTGCTAAGTGCGGCGTAAAGGTGAAAATACCTTTGTCCGCTAAGATAAAGTACCCCAGCTGCAGTTTTTCGGTGGTCATGGTTCACATCACCAACCTGAACACCCTGAAGAGATTAGTGCAGACGAATAATAAGGAATTCACGCCTGGGAAGATAACAAATCTACCATTACGCGGGCAAATCTTGCTGTCGATATGGGAAACACAGATGCCTCAGTCGCTTGAAGATGTCGCATTTCCCTCAACTGTACTCGAACGAATGACCGAGTTCAGCCTTAGTTGTCAGCTGATTAGGCTAGCGGTGGATGCGCAACACAGCAGCGGATTTGTGTACAATTCATTCAGCGTAAAACGGTCAGGTGTTCCTTCAATATGAAGAATCCTGTTTATCCTTTCGTCGCGGGTGCTGCACTTCTGGTGTATGCTTCCGTCACTTTGACGCAGACTCGTGCACTCTTCGGGTTTGCTGCATGGTCCACACTGGCATTCTGGTCGATCCTTCTTATGTATCTAATAACACATCCCCTAAGGCGGGCGGTCGGTTTCGTCAGCCGTGCCTTTGTCCGAAAGTCACGTCTTGCTCTGGTTTTTCCCATTTATCTTACCACTCACCTTTTCGCTTACGGCTTTTTCATTGAATCGATCTTTGCTCTACGTTGGGGCTTTATTTCGAGTGCAAGTTACCTGTTCTTCGGCTACAACTATAGCTTTTCTCCGCAGGCCTGGCGCGTGGCCTACTCTTTCTTTCTCAACCCAAGTATTTCGGTGGTTCTCCCGCTCGGCTATGGAGCAAATCTCACCGCATACAGCTTCTTTATCGGAACGCTTGATGCAGCCCTCGTCACCGCAAATCTAATGCAGTTCGTGTCTTCGGTTGGATTGCTAAGGCGCAGTGGTGTTCTCGTGGGCCTGCCTCTTGTGAGCGTAGTAAGCGGTGCTGGCTGCTGTATATCCCTGCCTACTCTACTCGGTATTATCTCGCCCTCGGTACAGGTACTACTTCTGACAAGGGCGGGTATCTTGGTGGAGAACGCACTTTATGTTCTCCTGCCAGCTTCGGTCGCCTTCTTTCTTTGGCTTACATTCGAACACATGAATCCCATCCGTGTTAAACACATTATGGCCTCATATACCCGAAAGAAAAACAATTCTGAGACCTAACTTGCGGCCCACCTTTTCTATTTCTCTTCCTAAGTTCTCCTGTCGCAGCTCTGTTTCGTCGTATACCACTACCACTCTGTCAGTAAGTGCCATTGTTTTGACCTCGAGCACCCCGTGAATCTTACGGAGTTCCTTCTGCAAATAGGGTGAACATGAGACACAGTCCACCCCGAGCACCCTGAATTCAGTTCTATTCAAGGCTGAAACCTTCTCAGAAGAAGCGAGTTTGTAACCACTGAAACCGAAGAAAGCGCCATGGCGCCCGCCGCAAACACAGGGTCAAGCAGAACATGGGCCACAAGATACAGTCCGCCGGCGGCTACAGGTATGAGCGATACATTATAAAAGAATGCCCAGAAAAGATTTTGTTTTACCTTGGAGGCGGTCTTCCTTGCTAGTCTCAGAGCCTGTGCAACGCCCCGCAAATCATTTTTCATCAGAACTATGTCCCCTGCCTCTATTGCGACCTGTGTTCCCGAGGCCATTGCTATTCCAAGGTTCGCCTTGGCGAGTGCCGCAGCGTCATTTATACCATCGCCGACCATGGCTACGTGGTGGCCCTCTTGACGCAGTCTTTCTATGATTTTTGCCTTTTCCTCCGGAAGCGCACGGGAGTAATAGGTGGCTATTCCGAGTTCGAGGCAAAGCGCGCGGGCGGCCTCTTCTGTGTCCCCAGTTAGCAGAACAACGCTCATCCCCATATCGCTGAGCTCCCGAACCACCCTGTCCGCGTGCTCGCGCAACTTGTCGCGGAAACCAAGGAGCGCCGCGGGTCTGCCGTTAAGATATACCACGGATACAGTCTCTCCCTTTTCCTGTATCGTTAGTGCCTCTTTCACTAGGTCGGAAGGGAGTGACTGAGTTACCGCGACTTCAGTGCCGTCAAGGTAGGCCTTCAGGCCGATACCCGGTTCGACAAGAAATCGATCAGGGTCTCTAATCTCTTCTTTATCTATTCCAGCTAGCTTTGCTCGCTCAAGTACAGATCTGGCAAACGGATGTTCCGATCTTTTTTCAGCAATGGCAGCGAGCAGTAAGACCTGTCTCTCCTCGAAGCCTTTTAAGGGTTTGATTGTCGAAAGCTCTGGTTCACCGCGCGTAAGTGTACCGGTTTTGTCGAACACCACCATATCCACTTTACGGGCTGCTTCAAGTGCTTGCGCTCCTTTGATGAGTATCCCGTTTTCCGCTCCCTTGCCTACACCGACCACAAGTGCGGCGGGTGTGGCAAGGCCTATTGAACATGGGCATGCGATGATGAGAACTGAAATAGCAGCCGTAAAGGCGAAGTCGAGCGGTTTGTGAACGACAAGTAGCCATACGGAAAAAGAAAGGAACGCGACCAGGATCACAGACGGGGTGAAATATTTTGATACAGTGTCCACAAGCCCGTGCAAGGGTTCCTTCACGCTCTCTGCCTCTTCCACGATCTCTATTATCTTCGAAAGCATTGTATCCCGACCCACCCGTGTTGCCCTTACTCTGAGAATGCCATTTCTGTTGATCGTTCCTCCTATTACTTGGCTTCCTTTCGACACTTCGACTGGGACGCTTTCACCCGTTATCGGAGACTGGTCAACCCATGCATAGCCTTCTTCCACGGCTCCGTCAACAGGTATCAGGCTACCTGGCTTTACCAGGAAAATGTCTCCAACACGAAGCTCTTCGACCGGCACTTCGTGTTCCCTCTCATCAGTTAGCACTGTCGCCGTCCTTGGCCGAAGTTCAAGAAGCCTGTTTAGCGCTTCGCTCGCCCTACCCTTTACGCGACGTTCGAGCAGCCTTCCGAGGAGAAGAAGCGCGATTATCAGGGAAGATGAATCGAAGTATAGTCCACCTTCGCTGAACACGGAGGGAAAGAGCAGGTAGATTAGGCTATAAAAATAGGCGGCGGACGTGGCGAGCGCTATGAGCACGTCCATATTTGCCATTCTGGTCCTGACCGCATCATAAAAACCGCGGTAAAAACGGGATCCCGCGACAAACTGAACGGGTGTGGCAAGACCAAGTAGCACGTATCCGCCCAGGTTGCTCGGCAGTGCCGGAAGGTACGAAATCAACAGTATTGGAAGCGCCAGCAAAAGCGCGAGTGCTGTGCGCTGCTTGAGCCTCCTGTACTCATGTTCAGGGGCCACAAAAGTATCCCGGCAGGTCTCGCTGCAGAAATAGTACTTCCTTCCGCGCACGACGGCCGTAAGCGCATCGGGCGATTCTTCAACAAACATGCCGCAGATGGGGTCGGTCGGCATGATTTATATCCCTATGAACGACCTTAAGGTAGATTGCTTACATCTGTTAACTTCGTGAGCCTCCCTGAATACTTTGCTATGTACTGGCTGCGGCATGTTTTGCAACAGAACCGCCTCTCACCATGACCTACCTTTAATCTGTAAACCCTTTTGGACGTCACTATGCCACCACAGAGGTCACACACAAGCCTTGTTTCCGCAACCGCGCTAATCGGAGGGTGCTCGTCCTTGTAAACCCTTGTCACGATCTCCGAGTCAATATGCTTTACATTTGGAAACCGCGAAAGAATGCCCGCAATCAAATCCGGTAGTTCCTTCGGGTGCGCAAGCGCCACCCCGAGCATCAGATTGGCCTCACCCGTTGTAGCGAGCACGTAGCACACGGCCTCTTCGAAAGCTATACTGCGGGCGAATTCATCAAGTTTTGCGGGTGGCACTGCCAGTCTTATTATCGCAGAACCTGAGTAGGAATCCGCGCTCAGCCTGACTGAGAACCCCTTTATTACACCCCCTTGAGTAAGTCTAGTGAGCTTCTGCGATACTGTAGGAGTACTCAACCCCGTGAGCAGTGCAACCTTACGTAGAGAGGCTCTCCCGTCCCTGAGCAACACATCGAGTATGGCCCGATCTTTTTCGTCTAGTGTCACAATACTGTTATTCGATCAGAACACAAAAACTTAACGATCGTAAAACAAAAACAATTATACGAACTGCGGAATATTTTATTCATGCCGAAAGACCCCGTGTGTAACATGGAAGTCAAGGAAAGTTCTAGGTTCAGGTCGGAATACAAGGGAAAGAGCTATTATTTCTGTTCGTCCTTGTGCAAGCAGAGATTCGACTCAGATCCTTCAAAATACACCTGACAGACGACTTCGGGTGCTCGCGGTTTTCGAAAGTATATGCCGGAGCGTTTGAAAGCAGGCAAAGCCCTTGAGAAAATCTTAGGACGGAAAGCCCGGGTAGTTTTCTTTCTAATTGGCGAAGGGCTCAGGCATTCAGTAAAAATTTTATGCGATTGATCGCGGTAGGGTATCTGGAAGCTGTGCCAGAGACGTCTTCGTCTTCAATCGGTTCTAAAACTACGTTAATCTGGCACTTCGCTTTATATGCATTTCTTTTAGGGGGGATAGGTGACAGGAAATGATACGCAGGTTAGGTTCAAAAAGAGGTATATCGCAAACGCTCGAAGTGGTTCTACTGATAGTGGTGACCCTTGTCGCGATGGGTACTGTTGCAACATATTTCTTCGGGATCTTGGGCCACAGTTCGCTCTCAACAGGATTGCAGATAACGAGTGCACAAATCGTTGGCGGTGTGGTGAACATCCAGGTACAGAACACTGGTTCCGGTTCAATAGAGAAGCTCGATGCAAGTATTACTCCGGCGGCAGGTCAGCTTTCTGCGCCCGCGTCGCCTTCGGTCATAACTTTTTCATCAACCCGTCTTGCGCCGGGTCAGTCGACTTCCGGAAGCGCTGCCTTCACAGTCAATCCCGCCGGCTATACATATATCATAAGTGTTACTGCGACCTATGCGAATAACCAGACATACACGACGACAACTGAAGTTACCGCTGAGTAGCTCTCTACGTAAGGGGTCAGATCTCATGCGGTTACCGCTCCCCCTTTTTAAAGGGGTGAATGAACTGTCTATGAAATCGAGGTAAACCAAACGTGAATGTAAAAGGGAACACGGGGGCATCACGCGTCACGCTTTTTATCGTGGTGATAATCGTCTGGCTGTCTTTTCTGACTTTGGTCGCCCTCTTTGAGCGACCGGTGTTTACGTCGGTCGGAATTCTTGGGAGCGTTACCTCCTCGACAGTAGTACCTTCAAATAAAAGTGAGAGCGCCTTTACAAGCACCGCGTCTGGTCCTCTTGGAATAGCCGCACCGAGTTTTCGTATAGTGCGCGTAGTGATGACAAGTTCTTATCTTTTTCTTAGCGTGGTCAACAATGGCAGTGTACCGATATCGAGTGTCATCATAGGAATTGCAATGATTGGTAACGCCACGCCCGTTATCCCTAACTATACGGACTTTCCGACGATTTCGAACACAACTCCGCTGGAACCGGGTTCCGAAGCGTGGGTCAACACCACTTTCTTTGCTCCACTTGGCTCCGGAATTTCCGATACCGCTGCTGGTGCCTACTATATCGTTGTGCAGGCGCAGTATAAAGGCAGTCAGTCCTTTGTTCAGATTGAGGTGAACGTGGAACGTTGAACCGCGGAAAGAAGGGAATCTCCGAGACCCTCTCGGCAGTCCTACTACTTCTCATAACCCTTGCGGGAATGGCAGTTGTCATGGGTTATTATCTTGAGACTTCGTCGAGATCTGGTTCCTCCCTGAGTGCAGTCTTAAGGAATGAAGGTGTGAACGCGGGACAGATACTTCGTGTAGTGTACTATATGCATGCGAATGGTACTTCCTACTTCTTTGTGATGAATGTGGGTAACATGAGAGTCGTGATAAGACAGTGCTACGAGGGCACGTCAGCAGTCAACTGCGTCCTTGCGACACCCCCGCCTGACCCCCAGAAAATACAGCCGCCTGTAATAGTACCCGAGAGAATCTATCTACTGACCGTGCCGGGCAACGCCACCTCTTTGGTATTAGAAACTACTACCGAGAACATGATACAGCTGAGTGGTGATAGCTAGTTGAAGTATCGGCCGGAGCTGGCTCAGGCCGGGATAGTTGCAATGATCTTTATTATACTCATTGTCGCTGCGGATATGACGGGGGTGATTTATCTGGACAATCTGCACTCTTTTGTTTATCAGGAGGAGGTGTTGTCGGAGGAAAGAGCGATGCTTTCCGCCAAAGAGGGTATCAACGTAAGCGAAGCTGGGGGAATTCTATATATGACCAACACAGGCTCGGGCACCTCGACCATTGGTTACGTCATCGAAAGCTACGGACCCCTTTCCCCACCAGATTTGACACGCACCATTGCGGTGGGAGAGCTGCTGTCACCTTCGCAAACGATCGGGTTCAGGGTGTCGCCTTACTACCTCTTTTATACAGTTGTCACGGCCTACGGTTCTTCCTTCACGAAGATCGCACCTGACGTACTGTGGGCTTTCGGTACGCAGTCCTATCTGAATGAGCCTACATGGTGGTATGGTACAGTGAAGTCCTTTCCATCGACGGTGGAAATACTTAACTCACCTGAAGATTGCTCCTCGGTGTATCACGGTCTCGGATACACGGCCATTGGGCTTGTAAGGTTTGTTACCCCTTCGGTCCGAGTACTCAGTCAGACGTATCAGGGAGTGGCTCTCTTCTACGCCTCCATGGGCGGCGCTGATGCGTGGGAATGGTACAGTGTGTTCGGAGAGGGGGCCTGGGATAGGAACACAGGGGAAGTCTACAACACTACAATAAGCGTTACCACAAACGAAACATACGAGGTAGTGGTGCAGTGGTTCGACGCTTGCGGGAATGGTCTTAGTGAGCTTGAGGCTATCGGAGCAAGCAGCGTATCATCCGCGTTTACCGTATATGCGTGGCGGTGGGCCTCAAGCGCTCCTTCCTACGGGGTACTTGTTAAGACGCCGAACCAGTCACCTTCAGGCGTCTCGCTGATCGCTACAGGGTCATGGCCGCCGTTCATCGCGTGAGATTGCGGCAATCGTTGATTTAAGCCTTTTATGAAATCGTTTGTGGGAGCGTTCATGCAAGAAACCGTAAGCATGCTAGGTCTGACGATTATAAGTCTACTCGTTTTTTCCACGCTTTTTGGTTTTTACGCTTTAGAGTCATTTGTGCAGAGTCAGGAGATGCAGGCGGCACAGACAGTGGTACTTGGGTCAGCAGAAAACGGCGGTGTTACGGCAAGCGGTAACAACACCCTTGTGTACACGCCGCTTACGCCTGGACTTGAAGCAAACGGAGGCAGGTATTCCTACCTAGAAAGCGTTCCGTATCAGTATACTTACTCATATCCTGTGGCTTCTACGGAGACGTACTTCTACTATACTCCCCAAAACTCTTTCACGATGATCCGGTACGCCGTCCCGAAAGCGGAGAGCGCTGCATACACGTATAGTGTGTACTCATCTCAAGCCGCACCTGCGCAATACTCTGTTCCCTACAGCGAACAGACTCAGTACGTATATACAAGCTACGAACAAACGAGCAACTCCGAGGATGCCATTACCTTTCTTGCCTGTCCGAGCCTAGTCTCACATACGGGCTGCTGGTTTGCACACTATATACGGATTCTGGCTGGTTTTGTTACGTATACGGTGTCCTATAGCTATACCACTTATTCGCAGGGGTCCAAAGGTTCAGCCTATCCCGTACCCTATACGACAATGTCGACCGGCGCCTACACGATATTGCAGGACGCCCAGAGTGTCGCCCAGTACACTGCCCCTGTTTCCATTCAGTATTCATGCCCCTATACACTATATGGGCAGGGAAGCTACGCGTATGCCTACTATACTCCAGTGAACTCGGAACAAGCAGGTGTGTACTATCTTAACCAAACCAAAATCGAGGACGGCCAGTATCAGGTAGTCGAGGTGCCCCAGAGCTACACCTACTGGAACACATCCTGGCGGGAGAACACGGCTGTGTACTACTATGGCATTCCCGTATCCGCGCAAGCCAACTGCTACCGCTTAGGTACGAATTCACTGAGCTACATCCGCTATACACCTTACCAGACTACCCATACGTATACGTTCGAACAAAGCAGGTGGAAGCAGGAGCCGTACACGGAGTACTACGGCCGTCCCTCAACCGTGAGTGGGTCGTATCAGGTGTCCTATCCTGTATTCGCACTACTGTATGGCTGGTACTCGTACAGCTATGTGGTTCACCCCTTTGTGGTCCGTCAGGCACTTCCCGTAAGACATTACGGAAGCTTTCTTCAGACCCGTTGGCGCTCGTCCGTGTCTGTATGGTACACGCCTAAGCCAAACACTTATTCGGGAGACTACCAGTACACCTCATACGACCTGAACAGTGTAAATCTCAAAGAGACACTCGGCAAGACGCAGCACTCTGGGCTCTACACCTCAAGCCGGCTGGTACGTGCAAGTGCACTTGCATATATGGATTACATTGTGTCTCCTGCTTATTCCTACTACCAGGCGACTTTTACCAATCAGGGAAGCTTCCCGGTCAACATAACGGCCATAGTTTACCAGAACGGGACTTCGGTTTACATTCTTCCCGTGGGCAACCACGGCTGGGACGTAGGCTTCTGGCTCGCTTCCGAAAAGTGGTATCCTGGGAATGCGTGGTCAGGGTGGGGCACTTGGGGTGAGGGAACCTCTCTTGGTGACGGGTATACGGGATACGACACTGGTGTTCCATTTATCACTGACGGCATCTTCAATGGGCGGTGTGTGGTTCTTGAATCAGGCCAGTCGGTCACCGTTCCCTTTGTGAACGGCTTCGCGGTGGGTTTCATATCGACTAGCGGTAATGTATGGTGGATCGCCTAGTGTCATCGTTATGCCTTATCACCAATGAAAAACCATACGACACAGGTAGATGAGTGAATGTCAGTCAGTGGAATACTCGATTCTTCTGAGTTCGTTAGAAAGAATATCAATCACCGGTTTCGGGCCAACGGTGACCCTGATGTGCTCATCATCCTTCCTGAACAGTCCTCTGAACGGCCTCACGCACAGGCCCTTCTCGCGCAACCTTGAAGTGACATATTCAGCCTTCTTTTTTGTCTCTGCGAGGACAAAATTGGCCTGTGACGGCAAAGGCTCCAGATATTCGATCGATGACAGTGTCTCAAAAAGGTAGCTTCTCAGCTTTTTTACCTCCTGTGCAACTTCGAGGAACCTGTTTCTCCTTCTTACCGCGCTCAAGCCCGCAAGTAGAGAGAATTTGCTCACCTGAAAGGGCCTGACCATCGCTCGCAGGACCCCCGCTGTATCCGGGGTGCATGCGATGTATCCAAGCCTGATGCCCGCGAGCGCATAGCTTTTCGAAAAGCTCCCGAGGTAAACCGTATTTCCGTGCGGTTTGAACGGAGTTGCGGCTGAAAACTCTTCATAGGCGCGGTCAAGGACGACAAGCCCAGAGGTGCTTTCGCTTGCCGTTCTCACAACCTCTTCGCCGAGAAGATGCCCGGTTGGATTGTTCGGCTCGCAGAGAAACGTAAGGTCGGATTGACTTGTAGCATGAGAGAGGTCGCCGAGTGACACTCTCAGTGTCTTTGCGTCAAGGGGCACCTCCTCAACCTGTATTCTTCGAATGTACGCACGAATCGAGTATTCGAAGAAGCTCGGCTTGAGCACCACGACCCTTGTTGCGTTGCCCTTTGAGATGCGCACTAGATCGAGCAGGTAGTCTATCGCCTCGTCTGCTCCATTGAAAAAGATTATTCCAGCCGGGTCGAAACCAGTGTAACCGGCGACTGCTTCAGCGAGCCTTTCGTCTTCGTTGTCTGGGTAGGTCGCGGTGTCAAGCATTGAGACCGCTTCCTCCGCGACTTCTCTTATGAGCGATCCAGGCACTAACAAGTTTTCGTTTTTATCAAGCCGGTAAGCACACCCTTTGGCTTCGGCTACCGCATACTTTGACATTTCCCCTGCGAACCTTCTGAGCTCTTCCAATGTGGGCACCATGAGAGTAGAAGCATTTCCCCTTTTAGGTCTTTTTAGGTCTCGTGGACGGACAGCGGTCAAGGCTGTGCGCGCAGGAAAGTGGGCAGGGTTAAGGTCCGCGGTCTTATTCGCTTCGGAGCTTCGACAATTTCCTGAGGTTGCGACGGTTTGACTGCAGTTATAGTGCAGGCGCGCTTACGTGACCCATGCCAAACCTGGCGTATGCTTCATCGAGTTCCAAAAGAAGCTTCCGGTGCCAGGCTTCAAAGACCTGCGGGCTTTCGGGGTACTCTAAATTGATCGCCACGAGTGCCTCGCTTTTCTGAGCGGTGTATTTCAGGCTTCTGGCAAGCTCCAGCCTCCCTATAGCTTTTGCAAGCAGCACAGGGTTGAGAAGGTCGATGTTTGAAAACCTGGGGTGCTTCCTTTGAGTAATCATGAACACGTCCTCTTCAGAAAGAAAGTTCTTCATTCCGTAGTTCAGTTCGTCATTGGAAAGGGTCTGAAGATAAGCCCTCAAAACCTCAAAGCTGGCCATCGGATAGCCGTAATTTCTCATATACTCAACGCCGTAGTTCCAGAGCCCAGCTTCACTTGTGTCGGCGGCCTCAAGTGCCCTTACCGCATTTCTTGCAAGTATTACGCTTCCGTAAATAGCTGGTCCGATGCCCCCTGCATCGATTGGGCGGGGCATCCAGGCAGCGTCGCCTACTATTGCGAAGCCGTTTGCAACCAGGCAGTCATTAGGTCGTCTTACAGGCACCTGCCAGCTTCCCTTAACGTTACCTACGTCGGACTCGGATGCGGAAGGTTTGGGTTCCCTGATTGCCTTGTTACTTCTCACGTATTCGTCGATAAGGGATTGAAGAGTATCCGATTTCCCGAATTTCTTGTTTCTGAGCTCAAGCGCCCTTTTCTGAACTCCGAGGCCAATATTTACCTTGTTTTCCCCTTTCGGAAACGTCCAAGCATATCCTCCAGGGGCAAGGTACTGATCAAGGTGAATAATCGCATATTTCGGGTCGAAGTATGTCGGGTCTTCTTCTCCCTTGTCGAACGTATAGATGTACCTCCCAGTGCTTTCCATGTCCTCGCGGCTGATCTCTCTTTGGATCTTCGACGCAATCGGGAGACGCTGTCGCAGAAGGGACGAGGACCCCGTCGCGTCTATCACGAGCCGTGCCGTTTTCTTGAAGATTTCTCCTTCCTTCCGCCTTCCTACCACTCCCCTTACAAATCCGTCCTCTGCGATCACCGATTCCAGGGATACGTTATAGGCAAGGTCAACTCCTCTTTTCTTTGCTTCTTCGACCTGTCTCCTTGGGAGAAGCTTCCTATTGAGTATATACCCTTTCCCCTCAAAAAGAACCTTGGTTTCGTGGTCGGGAGAATACACGAGCACCCCTTCCACCTTGTGTTCCAGTTCAGGATAAGAGTAAACCATTCCCGTGTTTTTTTCCAGAAAGTCAAGTGAATTCTTGCTCACGGCATCTCCGCAAACCCATCCACTTGAAGTCTTCTTTCCGGGCTCTTCAGGAGAATTCCTGTCAACAACAAGTATTGATAAGTTGCCATGCGAGAGTGCGGCCATGCTTGCGGCGGTAATTAGACCGCTCATTCCTCCACCTGCAACTATGACGTCATAATCCGTCGCCGACATAAGTGTAAGTTAGGAGACATGTTTAAAAGCATTACATCTGGGAGCGCGGGAGGCGGACATTACCATATAGAGTTCGGTGCGACAAAATAATACGCCTTCCGCAGGTTCCGACCTACAGGAGAAAGGGGAACTCAGAAAGACCGTGTGGAGGAAAAAGATAAATTCATGAAGACTAGGCTGATAGGGTTTCACTCTACGCGGGCGTACGTAGGTATGCGTCCGCATGTCTATCGTACGCATAGCAGAGCTTGGGCTTCAGCGCATCATACAGGGACCTCACGAGTTCATCGGTCCCACTCCGCTCTGCCCCCTCGTGTCAGGACGCACCCACCCTGCAGTGACGGCAGAACCGTGTGGTCCCACCACTCCCGCTCGGAAGCGCCCCCCATTTTCAGTTTGATATATTTTCTTCCGTGCACCCAGTTCACTCTGTACCCAAACTTCATCCGCATGTAGAGGTTTATCGCAACGTTGAGCTGTCTGTCGATTCGAAGCCCACACCACCACACTCGAATACTTCTGCCCCATTCAGGTCTTGGTTGTGCCACCTACACCTGGAGCAGTACAAAGATGAGCCATAGGGGTCGAGCTCCTCTACCCTTCTCCCTTATCCTCCCCCTTCTCCCCCAGTCTTTCTTCGAGTATTTTCGCGATACCCCGCCAGTCACTCCTCGAAATCCTCCGGTTCCAAAGACGTGAGCGCGTGTACATCCCCTGCTTTGAGGGTTCCTCCAAGCCAACCCTACCCGAGACACTCTGGAGCACTCTTGCGATTTCAAGCTGGTGCTTCCTCGCCTTGTTTCTCTCCCTACGTGAGTACTCCACAAGAACCCTCTACGCTTTTTTCGAGCGTGAAGCCTTTCTCTGAATGCTCCTTCTTTTTTCGAATGATGCGATATGGATCGACGCAAGCTTCGTAGTGTCAATCCTCACCCACCCGGTCTCGGGTGAAAAACCGTCTAGGGAAAGAAGGTTGAAGTCCCAGGCAACACCAGGTCTGGCGCTACCCTCCGTTTTGCAGTGTACTGGCAGGTGTATTTTCTCCGGTGTTATTATTGGTTCGCCGAGCCCCGCTGATGACACCTCCCCCGGCAGGGGGAAATATCTACGTGAGGGGTCGAGGTACACGTACTCTTCTGGCTTAACGGTAACCCTGAGCCTCTCACCCTCAAGCTTGAGGAGTGTCTGCTTCACACGCGCTGAGGTTCTCTTAACGGTGGGTCTCCTACGCTTGCGGTCACCCTTCTTGTAGTTCTTCCGCCAGGTCTTGAGTATCGAATACGCGGTTTTGATTGCTGAGTCCACCCAGTGTGCGGCGTAGGGCCAATCCACGAGGAGCCTGTCCCTGAGTTCTTTCTTGTATTCTTTACTATGGATGACCACCGTGTTTTGGTAGAAGGCGCCACTGCTTCTTTCCATTTAGCTTCTTCTTTTCCCATTCGAGTGTGCCCCAGAGCTTCTCTAGTACGCGGTTGACCGCATCCCTGTATGCATGGAAAAGTGGTAGTAGCTCCTCCCCGCATTCATGGCTGAGGGTGTAGCTTCTGAGCACCCAAGCCCCCGACTCTTGGATTACTGTAGGTTTGAGGGTTTGAACTCTCTCCACACTCTGTCGGCCTCACTTTTAGGGTAGCGCACCCACGTGTAGCCTGACAGCCCTAATTATTCCCCGTTTCTGCCACTTCCAGAGGGTCTTCGTGGATATGCCAAACATTCCTGCGACATCTCTGGGACGAAGGAGTTTTCCCACAATCAAAACGATTAAGGAGACTAGCGAGTATTTGACCCCGTCGGATTAGAAACTGCTGACTACGACGTCAGAGTCTGCTATGCCTGTTTACCTAGCAGGGGCACAAAATGTTTAAATCAACACACACATAAGATATCTTGAAGGGTGTCCCTCACGCCTCTGTTCCATACTAGGCGGTATAATGCGGATGGCGTGCTTATGAAAGTGATAACACAAGAGAATCTAGGTTATGCCCTGAGGGAGATGCTGGTTGCAAGAAGGCCGGTAGTGACTGTACCGCTCACGTTACCCGTCGGGCAGTCATCCAACTCAGAGCTCAGAATTATGGCGGAAAGGAACAAGGGTGTGCTTGAGGTAAGGGTTCATGGTAAGGGCTACTGTGCAGTTTTCAAGGAAAATGACAGGGTTCCGGTAGATGAACTAATGCTACCACCTATATCTCCCTTCAGCGATTGTAAGGAAGCGATTGTATCGGAACCAGTAATAGCAAGGTACATACTGTAGTTGTGATAGAAATTGTTCAGAAGAGAAAAGGGTCAGAAGGACCAGGAAAAGCCTGAAGAAAACGTCTGGTATCACAAAAATTACAGAATCGTGCTTTTGAGGCAGGAGATGTCGAACTTCATGGTGACTTACCACTTTTCGATAGAGCCAATACTAAACGAAGAAAAAAGGGGTTTTACGTTTCTGCAGTCTAAAAGAGACCAAAAGCCGAATTCTCCCGGTGAACTCACGCCCGACGTTCTTTATGGTGAAATACGCACAAGGGATACTGTTACGTTCAACGACGAGGACGGGAGGGAGGCTTTCAGGGCATCGCTCACTGTAAGCTGGGTAGAGAAGGATCCGATAGTAGGTTCATTGAGCGTCAAGATAGAAGCTTTCGTCGCATCACTAAACGGTTCTTCTTTTGACACCTTTCTTAAGGACAAAACAAGGCCGTCACTGCTTCTGCATGAGTCTGTGGCGCTTATCAAGCGAAGGATAGACTCAGCCGAAAAGCCTACTCAGTCTGCCGGATAGAGCCTTAAATACTTGGTCTGCGGTAAGGACACCATCTTCCGTGACAAAAAGTACGTCGGAGTTTTTGATGCTTTCAAAGAGAGGCGGCGTTTGATTTGATTTCCTTTTGACACCTTGACGCTGGTCCGTGTTCACGAAATCGTAAGCAAGAAGGCTGCGGTGCTCTGGCGAAGAGTAATTGACCTTCCACATCGTGGTACACACGAACAGCGGTCTTCCAAGAGATGTTGCGGCAAGCGAAAGAAGTCGAGTTCCAAGTTTGTTCACAAAGTGAGTGCTGTAGAGCGTGTCGCATCCGCAAAGTGCCACGTTGGCTTTCTCAAGTACATGAACCATGGCAAGGTCCGGTACTGTGACCGCCGAATGGCCGAGGCGCACAAGGTTGGACCGAAGATTTGCGCCTTCTCCCCCGGGGAGGCTTTCAAGGACATATACCCTACGGGGGGCGGTGAGCGACAAGAACGCAATACGAAGCTGTTCGCTGTCGCTTATCGTTACAAATCTTTCGTAGCCTTCCAGTGCCATTCCGGGTTTCACTCTACGTAGGTATGCGTAGGTACATATCATTGTACCTATCGTACGCGTAGAGCTTGGGCTTCACAGCATCATATAGGAACCTCACGGGTTCATTGGTCCCATTCAGCTCCGCCCCTGTCTCGACATACCCACCCACTCACACGCCTTCCACGTCTCTGGGGAAGGCATCATGGGGAACGCCGACCATCTTCAGTCCCCCCGCTTCCTGTGTGTGCATGTACCCCTCGCTCGCCGAGGTCTTGGGTCTCTATCTACTACCATTCACCCTACTGCCCATGCACAACCAGATCATTCAAATCCAGAAATCTATATAAACCTATCTATTCTGGAACTGCTGACTACGGCGCTTTTTGCGAACTCTTCCTCTGACTTCCTGAACTCCAGAATAAGCCTTGCAAACACCTCATCACCCTTCAACCCTCTTCTGAGTAGTTCAATGCCAACGAGGCTTAGGTTCCGTAGGGCACTCATTTCTCTTCGACGTTTGGCAATTAGTTTCAAAAGGAAAAGCGGGTCGACTCCCTCTCTTGCAAGTTTATGGGATGCAATCAGCGAGTTGAGCGCAATCCAGCTTGAACCGTGGGTCCTGTCCGCAAGAATTTTTTCAATCCTCTCCAACTCCACCATATTCACCTCTACCTCTCGGTGACACGGGTGTTTCTTTTAGAGATACACCGATAAAGATTGCTTTTGTAGGTGGGTTCCACAAAACTGGTACAGGCAATACCTCAATAACATGCTGTCGAAAGATATCTCCCTACCTGTCCGGATTAAAGGCTAGAGATCGTCGATGCGTTGGTAGCAGTGGTATCCGTTCCAAAGTAGGCGTCTTGTGAACGCAGTAAATATGTAGCGATTTAGCGATGCGGTGAACTCACCCCGCCCTCACGGACGGGGCTTCCTGCTTCATAGCCCCACCATGCCTCCTCTTTTTTAACCCTAGGGAGGGTAGGGGAGGTATTGGGCGAAGCTCCACAGGCACACCGGGTGGCACCCACCCTGCTCTTTTTAAGAGAACAAGAGAAGCGTTAAGATCTCGATCCAAGGTGAAACCGCAATATGGACAGTGGAACACTCGGTCTTCCAAGGTTAAATTCTGGTTGATTCTTCCGCAGAGAAAACACTCGCGTGAAGAGTTGTAAGAAGGAACAGCCAGCACCGTTTTCCCTTGCTTTTGAAACACCCACTCCAGGCACCTTCTTAACTCTGAAAACGATGAGTCGTAGAGCCTCATCCTTCTTGTTCTGGTTTCGCTCTTTTGAATGAAACCCTCGGTGTCTAAGTCCTCCAGAACTAGGAGGTCGTAGTCCTGTGCGAGCAAACACCCGAGCTTGAAGAACAGGTCACGCCTGAAATCTTTAACATGCTCGTACTCCCTCGCTAATCTTTTCTTGGTCTTCAACCAGTTAGCTGAAAGAAACCTCTTTCTCGAAAGCTTTTTCTGTATTATTCTAATCTTTTCAAGAGAGCGCTCAAGCGGTTTTGGGTTCTCTAGGAAGCGCCCATCGGAGAGAGTGTTGCAAGCCTTGCGATCCCCAGGTCAACACCCACAGCCTTCCTGGGCTCCCCCGATGATTGCCCCAGTGGCTCAGCATCCTCCACTACGAAGACCGCGTATATCCGGCCTGAGAGGTAGAGTTTGACGCACACCTGGGACACCTGGCTCTCTGGGAGCTCCCTGTGTACTATCAAGGTGAAAAAGCCGATTTTACTAAGGCGAAGCCGAGCTTTTTTCTTTTTGTTTTTGCCTTGTCCAACTTCCCTCGTGTTAGAAAGCTTCCAGCCACTCTGAGGATACACCAGGGAAAGGTACCTGTGAGGCTTCTTTTTCTTGGGCTTGTTCGCAACTCCATCGAGGAACCTCTGACGCGCCTGGTAGAACCTATCAGCAACCTGCTGGGTAACTTGAGAGTGTAGAGCTTGAAACTCTTTGTTCCGCTTTCTCAGGTCCAAGGCGAGCTGTCTTAGTTCGTTTTCACTCATCGTGTGTCTGTTTCTTTCATACTCTTCTTGCTCTGCGTGTAAGTGTTGCAGAGTTTACACGCTATTTCGAGCTGGGTTTTCAACACCCCCGCCCGCTGTGGTTTTCGAAGAGTAAGCTCTGAATCGGTAGGCTCTCACACGCGTCACCGAGCATTTTCTAGGCGTGTATTTATTCTTTTGGGATCCTTGCTTAAGGTTTTGGAAAGTTTATAGCTACAAAGGGGACTATCCATCCCCCACCTCACGGAGCGGAGCGGAGCGGTGGGGGTCTTCCGCCCCCTTTGAACCCCCAGATAAGATAAAATAGGCCATTTGTGTACGCCTCTATTCTGGCTCTGGGAGGACTGTGCCTGCTTGAAGGAGTGCAAGAGCCTCGTCCACCGCTCTGTCGAGTTGGGGGTCAAGCCCCTGTGAATAGTCCTGGGGGGCTATGTCAACTTCAATGTTTGGCTCGGTTCCATAGTTTTCGACACCCCACCCTACGTCCTTAAAGTAGAAGGCAAACTGAGGCTGGGTGACGAATGTTCCGTCGACGAGTCTTACTCTTGGGTTTATGCCCACCACCCCTCCCCAGGTTCTTGTACCGACAAGCGGACCGAGTTGCATTAGTTTGAAGGCATGACAGAATATATCGCCATCCGAACCAGCTTGCTCGTTCGTGAGCGCCACTATGGGTCCCTTTACGGAATACATGGGATACTTCTCGAGCTTACCTCGCCTCGGCTTGTCGTAGGCAATGTGCTTCCTTGCGAGCTTCTCGAGTATCAGCTGAGACACATGACCGCCTCCGTTGAACCTTACATCGACCACAAGTCCCTCCAACCTCGATTCATACGGATATAGTCTGTGAAACTCTGCGAAGCCCTGGGGTCCCATGTCGGGTATGTGGACGTAGCCTATTCTGCCCTTTGACTTTTCGTGCACATATCTCCTGTTGGATTCAACCCACGATCTGTAGAGCAACTTCCTGTCGTTTGCAAGGGTGGTGACCTCTATGTCGCGCTCGGTACCCTGAACCGAGAATCTGAGCACCACTCTCTCCCCTGCATGATTCCATAGGGCCGCCTCGGGCGTGAACTCTTTCGTCAGTCTCATGCCGTTTACGCCGACAAGAACATCCCCCTCTTTAATACTTATACCTGGTGCAAGAAGAGGAGAGCGCTCATCTTCGTTCGAAGGGTCGCCTACAAAGATCTTGGTCACCTGGTAGCCGTTGCCGGTCCATTTGAAATCGCAGCCTAGTGTGCCAACCGGCTGGGACTCGGCGAGCACCATGTCGCCGCCAAGCTCATACGCATGGGACGTTCCCATTTCACCCTGCATTTCCCTTATTAGGTCGGAGAGCTCATACCTTGTGCTTATTGTGTCCACGAGCGGTGAGTACCTCGCGTACACATCATCCCAGTTGACACCCTTGAGGTCATGTCTCCAGTAGTTTTCCCTCATAAGTCGCCATGTTTCCCTGAGCATCTGCTTCCATTCAATCTTCGGTTCTACGAACACCTTGATACGAGAAAGGTCGATCCAGCCGCCCTTCTTGTTTGTCTCCTGTGCCGCGTCGCTTGGCTTTTCCTGGGTGGACACAACCCTCAACCTGTCTCGCATTCTCAGTGAGATGTGTTGTCTGTCGGAGCTCAGCGAAAAATCTGAAATGCCCTGGGCGTAGGGCTCTTTCGATTTTGTGCTGATGTCAAAAACTTCAATAGTTCCGGTCGGCCCTTGTTCGCGCATTAGCCAGCTTCCGATAGCCCCTTGTATTGGAAAGGAGAGCAGGAACACCTTGCCGTTCTTTGCACCGGCGACCTTTGCATAGTTTCCTTCTTCGACCGGGAAGGGTACGCAACGTTTTTCGATGCCTTCAATATCAATGGTAAAGTCAGCGGGTTTCGCCTGACCCTGTTCGTCCACCGGTCTTGGTGTTGGTGCGAAGGGGTCGGAAGCATCTGACCTGAGAGTCACAACGAAGGGTTTGACTGCCCTCTGGAATCCCAGATCGAACACAACCCTATCATAAACCGGATCGAGGTGTCTCGAAGAAAGGTAGTAGAGGTACCTACCGTCAGGGTCAAATGATGGGCTGTAATCAGAGGCACTGGGTGTGGTCACCCTAATCTTTACGCTGCCATCGCGCTTAGCAAGCTTGATCGTAACCGCTGAGTTTTCCTCGGGGAAGGTATATGCTAACCATTCACCGTCCGGCGACCAGTCTGCCTCCTCAATTATGCCGTACTCGGAATGGTCGACGAGCACTGATTTTTTTTCGGCTAGGTCTACGACCCAGATTTCAAGCCTGCTATTCATGAGTGCAAGGCTACGACCCTTAGGCGACGGTGCAATTGCTTCTACGTGACCGTAGTCATCCGGCAGGATCGTCTTTGAACCTGATCTCGTGTCGTAGACGCCCACTCTCTCCTCGCCAGATTCGTCCGTGACATAAACCACTTCGTAGCCCGTGGAAAGGAATTTCGAAAGTCTGGTTCTCTCCGGAATCTTCGAGCCCGGCGAGACCTGTAGAACCGGTCCCTCCCAGTTACCCATTACAAAGCTCTTGCCGCGCACAGTCGTGCACGATACCTCGCCGTTTGGACTCAGTGAATGCTCTTCGAGAAAACGTTTGGTCTCGATAAACCTTCCGAGTAGTTGCTTTCCTGAAAGCGCCACCCTGGGCTTTAGCTCCTGAATTGAGCTGGACTCGGGGTCGAAAAGAAAGAGCCTGCCGCCTGCGTGGTACACTATTCTCTGCCCGTCCGTAGAGGCATTTCTCACGTAAAAATCTGTGCTGGACGAGTGCCTTTTTAGATCCCCGCCGTCTTCATTTACGCTGTACAGGTTTCCAAGCCCCTCATGATCGCACACGAAGTAGACCCTTTCGCCAACCCACATCGGGGAATTGATGTTGCCGTCAAGCTCAAGGAACTTTCTGAATGTTCCCGGATTCTCCTCGATCCATAACTTTCCTCGCGTACCGCCCTTATACCTCTTCCAGTGTGTCAGGTCTGACACGTTTCGTCCAAGGACGGTCCTTTTTCCGTAGACGATCGCATTCGCCCTCCCGAGTCCGAGCGGTTCTGGGCGACCACCTTCCACACTTACCCTGTAGAGTTCAGTCCATCCCCATGTCGGCGCCCTTGCGTCGGAAAACACAACGACTTCCCCGCCCATGGTCCAGCCGGCTACGCCGGTGTTTGCCGTTCCGAAGTGTGTGAGCCTTCTCGGCACGCCACCCCCAGAAGGTATGACGTACACTTCGCTCGTCATGTTGTCGACTCCTTGAATTACCCTGAATGCTATCCACTTTCCGTCGACCGAAAATTTCGGACCTGCGACTATGCCAAGCCCGCTTGTGAGCCTTTTTGCTTCTGAACCTTCGCCAAGAGTAAAGCTCCAGAGGTCGTCCTCAGTGACGAAGGCAACCTTGTTTCCGTTAATCGCAGGATAGAGAAGGTAATTTTCCATATGGTTGTCAGAAAGACTGTATTTTTAAACCTTTGCGTAGGCTGTGCTGAAAAGCTTGGTCAGTCGCTCCACCCCGTAGACTCTCAGGTTAAAGGCAGTTCGGGGTTAAATGTCTCTAAGCTCCGAAGAGTCCGACGAGCTCAGGTGGGAGCACAGGTGGCGAGCCCGACCTCGCCTTCTCGATTTCCACCCATCGCGCGGTGTATCTAGCGTTTCCCTCCTTTACGAAAACCTCGGATTGTCTGTAAAGTGCTCTGTTTTTGAACTTACCATCGTAGACAAAGTCTATCTCATGTTTCAGTGTGTGGCCGTTCTGGTAAATGTTTTCGATCACACCGAGCAGTCTGAGTTCCATAACCTGCTCACCGGTTTCTTCAAGTATCTCACGTTTTACTGTATCCGAGCTTCTTTCGCCGAACTCAACCTTTCCGCCCAGAGGACGCAGGAATTCGATACCGTTGTGCTCGTTCTTCCTCTGGTATAGCAGAACCTTGTCATCCGTCCTAAAAAGGCAGAAGGCCTTGACTACGAAGCTCACAGTCAAGCGAGGTGTGTAAGAGCTATAAGCTTGATGCAAAGCCTGTGCTTACTTTCAAGGGTTTTGTCGCGTTGCACCAAGTATCTTTTCAGCAATCTCATCGAAGTTCCTACCAGGCAGCGAGCATGAACCCCGTTGGCACAGGTAGTAGCTGACGCCTCCTGGTACGGGAACCATGAAAGATGTAAACGGGGCAAGCGTATCGAGCTTTTCGCAGTTTTCCTGCGTCCTGAGCATCACAAGGGTGTAAGGCAAAAATTCTCTTTGTAGTTTCCGGATATCGGGAAGGCAGTCCGCGGAAGACCTTGCAGCGGCCACAAGCTCTGTTTGTGGCGATAGTGAATACTGATACGCCTGTAATAACTGGGTAAAGGCTTCGGGTTGGAGCGAAGCCTGACTGGAGGCGGCTGCAAGAAGCGAATGCGCCAGTTCGGCATATTTTGCCTCGCCCGTGAGCACAGACATTCTGACGAGATTCATTGCCTGAACCGAGTTTCCGGATGGCAACGCCCCGTCGTAAAACTCGACTCTCCTGAGGCCGGTGTCTTTTGTGGTGTAGAATGCACAGGCGGAACCATCCCATAGTGACTGAATGCTTTCCTCAAGGAGGACTAGCGCCTTTTCAAGATAACCTTCTTTGTAGGTTGCCTGGTAAAGTTCGATGAGACCCCAGATCAGAAAGGCGTAGTCGTCGAGCATTGCGACTACAGCGCTTTCACCCTGCCTGTACCTGTGTAGTAGAGGACTAGAGCCAGCGAGTCTTTGAAACAGAAAGCGGGCGCAGCTTTCGGCAGCCTCAAGAAAGGTCTTGTCGTCAGTTGCGCAGTACGACTTAGCAAGCCCCGCAATCATAAGGGAGTTCATATCGGTTAGAACTTTGTCGTCGAGGCTTGGTCTGCCTCTCTTTCCCCGGGCGGCAAGCAAATGTCTTCTCACATCTTCGAGTGCGCCCCAAAATTCCTCCTCGCTCATCCCGTTGAGCCGTGCGAGTTCCTCCGGTGGTGCGCTTAACCTGAGCACGTTTAGGTTTCTTTCCAGACCTTCGGTTTCGAAGTTTCCTTCTTTTGTGACACCAAAAACCCTCAGGGCAAAGCCTAGCATGTCCCTAGGCACTGCGTCCTCAAACTCAAAACTATTCCACGTGTAGTATCTTCCCTCTCCTCCTTCGCTGTCAGCGTCGAGTGACGTGTAAAAGCCGCCTTCGGGTGAAGCCAACTCACGGCTGAGAAAGTTCATTAATTCAGACAGCGTACGCCGGTAGAGTGGTTTCTTTGTCACCTGATAGGCTTCAGCATATGAGTAGAGTAGAAGCGCTTGGTCGTACAGCATCTTTTCGAAGTGTGGCACGCCCCAAACGCGGTCCACGGAGTAGCGGTGGAACCCGAAGCCTACTTGGTCGTATATGCCACCACATCTCATGGCAAGTAGCGTTCCCTCGGCCATAGTGAGCGCACTCGGGTCACCCGTGTCCACATAGTAACGGAGAAGGAACCCGAGCCTGTGTGGAACGGGAAACTTCGGTGATATGCCAAAGCCGGCGTAAGTCTCGTCATATTCTTCATTCAGTTTTGTGTACGCACGCCTGATAAAGCTGGGTTCGAGGAATGACTGAGTGCCTGGACTCCCAGACCGGAAAACTTGGTTTGCCGCGGTAAGGGCATATTCATCGATTTCCCTTCTTTTCGTGGACCAGAGCTCGGCGACCTTGGTCAGCGTCTCTACCAGGCCGTTCATTCCGAACCTTGAATGCTTTGGTAGATAGGTTGCGGTAAAGAAGGGTCGACCGTCGGGCGTCATTATTATTGTGAGCGGCCAGCCGCCACTGCCAGACATAGCTACGCACGCCTCCATATAGAAACCATCTATGTCTGGTCTTTCCTCCCTGTCCACCTTTATGCTCACAAACTTTGAGTTAAGGATCTGTGCAACCTCGGGGTCTTCAAAGCTCTCCTTTTCCATCACGTGGCACCAATGACAAGAAGAGTAACCTATTGAAAGGAAGATGGGTTTGTCTTCTGACCTCGCCCTTTCGAATGCATCCTCGCACCACGGATACCAGTCAACGGGATTGAGTGCATGTTGCAGAAGGTACGGACTTTTTTCGCGAATTAGCCTATTCGGCAACTTACTTAGAATACAGTTGGCTCGTGCTATATTGTTTACTGATTGCGCGGGTGGTGCCACTCTGTACCGAGCATGTGCGCATGACCGGGATGAGTTGCCACACGAGCCTCCGTAAGCTTGCCCTTTTGGAGCAGCTCCAGTGCGTCTCGAACTTCAATTTCGCCAGGCAGGTACACCTTTGCCTTGCCCTTAACAAAGCGCATTCCCGGCTCGCCGATTTCTGCGAGTACGAACGCTTCGGCGCCGCTCTCGAGCGCAGAGCGCAACATATGCACTCCCCTTGCTACGGACGCCCTTGTTGCCGGGTTCTCATACTCTTCAAGAAGAGTGTAACCATCCAGCACTTCGTAGATCCGAACAGTATCGCCCTCGCCGGGTCCTGAAACCCGGCTTCCTTTTACAGCGACTGCGACCTTCATTGGGACCCAGCCACGCGAGTAAGTCTTGTTGCCAGATCTCTTATGCGTTCCTGCATCAACTCAAGCTTTGCGGGTTCGCTGATTTTGAGTTCTTCAAGGTAGGTGGCGTAAGTCTCCATCTCGCTCAGGATTCCCTCAATGCTGCTTGGGCCCTCCCTGAAGCCCGTTATCACGCCAAGCTCAAGCTCACCCTGGGAAGTGATTTCATACTTTCCGTCATCTCTTTTTCTGATCACACCTTCAGTGGTCATCCGGGAAAGCATAGGATACAGGGCTCCTGGTGATGGTCTCCACCAGCCAGTGCTGGCAGTCTCTATATCCTTCATGATTTCAACCCCATATTTCGGAGACGAACGAAGAGAGGCAAGTATCAGATACCTGAGTCCCTTTCTGTGCGTTGCGTGTCTCATCCAGTGGTGCATCATTTTATCTCAAATTCAATATCGCTTAACCGATATAAATACGCTACTATTGCGCGGATTCCTTTTTTCCGATAGGTCTTCCGCGATCATCAGTTTCGTGCCCCCGGCGGCCAAAGACTTATGTTTCTATGTTGCGATTCGAATACGGAGTGTTTGATCAGCTCCATGCATTCGTAGCACTTGTGGCACCTCTTCAGGCGGTAGACCTGGTTGGAGTGATCCTTCTAATTGGCGTGGTGAGTGCATATGCTGCGAGGATCTTTCGTGTTCCCATGCTCATACCTCTTCTTCTCACAGGCATGGCGCTTGGCCCGTTTGGTCTGAACCTTATACAGCCCGAAAACTTCGGTCTCACGCTTTCTGATATTGCGCTCTTTGTGATACCTCTCTTTCTTTTTGGTGAAAGCGTCAACACGGACATAAGAGGTTTCAGGGCCGTGAGAAACTCTGTCGTGCTTCTTTCGACCGCAGGTGTGCTAGTGACGGCTTTTGGTGTTATGCTCATAACGGGTTTTATTTTCGGGATTCCGTTGAGAGTTGCGTTCGTTCTTGGTGCAATTCTTTCGTCTACAGATTCTGCAGCGGTAATGTCTATCCTTGGTGGCGTCAAAAGAAACGTGTCTACTGCACTACGTCTCGAAGCTGCGACGAACGACCCTACATCCATAGTTCTTTTCACTGTTGGTCTACAGATGCTTTCCGGCGTGGGTTTCTCCCTAGGCGATGCCGTTACTCAGTTTGTCAGGTTGTTTGCGGGCGGTGCGATCGTTGGCCTTGCCTTCGGCTTTTCTTCTACAGCGGTGATACAGAGGTTTGAAATAAGAGAAAGGTTGAGCTATATTTCGCTGATAGTGTTCGTAGTCACGTACTCGGCGTCGGAGTATCTCGGTGTGAGCGGCATCATGGCTTCAGTTGTGTGCGGTTTGGTCTTCGGAAGGGAGCTGCGCCACTCGAGACCCGCAACTAGAGAACTTTACGAGCTCAGCTCCTTCTGGGACAATGTTTCCTTTCTTGCGCAGATCGCCATTTTCCTCCTCCTCGGCCTATATGCGAGCCGCTCGGCGCTGCTCGGGGGCGACGCTTTACTCGGCGCACTGGTCGCCCTGCTTCTTATTGTGGTGATAAGACCTGCTGCGGTGTTTATGTGTACCGCAGTGGACAGGCTGAGCTTCAGAGAGAAACTTTTCATATCTTGGGTGGGTGCTAGGGGAGCCGTTCCGGCTGCGCTCGTTGCCATATACGTGGGTCTGGCGCAAGGCTCCGCTTATCTGAGTGCATACTCGAGTGTGGTCTCCTCTATCGTGCTTTTTATCGTCATCACCTCTGTGCTCATCACGGGTCTTACGACGGGGAGGGTGGCGAATGCACTTGGAGTGGCCGAAAGGCACACTGCTCCAGAAACCGAGGTTCTTTATGCGAAGCGGGTGGCGTTGAAGGAAGCGCTTGCAAAGCTTGAGCGTGAGAAATCTTCGGGCTCAGTGCCGGAAGGGGTCTATAGCAGGCTTTCGGGCGAGCTTTTACAGGCACTCAGTACACTCGACGAAAGAATAGCAGAGAGCCGCAGGGAGTCACCCCCCGTCGAACGCACACAGCTCGATGAACTCTATGTGCGACAGGAACTCGTCAGGACACAGATGGATTCACTTCTGCGCCTTCTCAGAGACGGCGAAATTGCACCCGAGGTTTATGAAGCCACGTTGCGTGAACTTAGGAGGGAACTTGCAAGGACGCAGCAGGAAATAGAGGAGTCCGGCGGCTGATTACCCGCTTTTCTGGATGGAATGCACGTCTTGGTCTTTCTGTGCATTCAGATGAGAATACGCGCATCGCTCGGCTGGCCGGGAAGCCAGATACGTAGCTCAGGGGTAGCTCACGAGATGCATGTCTTATATCACGGGTAACTTTGGAACAATCGGTGCAGGTGATCACTGTCGACGGCTCGTACATGGAAGGAGGAGGCCAGATCCTTAGGACGGCGCTTGCACTTTCCGCAGTAACCCGGGAAGGCGTCCGGATCAATTCTGTGCGTGTGAGAAGGCAGAGGCCGGGCCTTGCGCCCCAGCATCTTGCGGTAGTTAATGCCCTAACGGAGCTCACGCACGCGCGTGTACAGGGTAACAGGGTCGGGTCGATCACGGTTGAGTTTGAGCCCCAGGAAATAGATCCCGCTCACCTGACGTTCGACATTGGCACGGCTGGAAGTGCGACACTGTTTCTCCACGCCATACTACCCGTGCTCCTCTGGAGGCGGGGTTCGTATCTCGTAAGTGTGCGCGGTGGTACAAATGTGCCGAGGAGTCCAAGTGTAGAGCATTTTGAGCACGCCTTTCTTTCAAACCTTTCTAGGTTCGGTCCTGAGTTTTCGGTGCAGGTTGAAAGGAGGGGGTTTTATCCCGCTGGCGGCGGACAGGTGAATGTTTGTGTCACATGCAATGGAGTGAAACCTCTGTTATTCTGCGAGCGTGGCAGCTCGCTTGGAAGCTTTGCCATTTCCGGGGCCACACTAGACCTGAAAAAAAGGAGGGTGGCGGAAAGGCAACTTGAACAAGTCCGTGCCAAAGAGAAGCATGTGCACTACTTCGAGGCAACTTCAACCGGCTCCTTCGTTTTCATAGGGGAAAGGTTTACGTATGTGAGCGTAGGAGTAGACTCACTCGGTGCACCGGGAAAGAGAGCAGAGCATGTTGGGCTTGAGGCGCAGAGTCTCTTCGATTCTCAATCTTGCGTGCTTGACGAATTCACAAGCGACCAGATTGTTCCATATCTTGCTTTGTATGGGGGAGTGGCAGCCGTTGCGGACACGCCGCATGTAAGGGCCAATGTGTACGTATGTTCGCTCTTTTCTTTGAAGAGAATCAAGACTAGAGACTTGGGACATGGGTGCCTGCTACTTCAGACTGATCAGTGATTCAAAAGTCGTGAAGAACCTGTAAATGCAGGTTGAGTGTAGTTTCATGTAATCCTTCAGGTTGCGTAACGTTTATATCATTAGGGTAACCCTAATGAGCCGTATGTCTTGGATAGGTGTCATATTGAATCCACCGAGTAACCTGAGTCTGACCGAAATAATAGTGATTTCCTATATTCTCGGGCTTCTGCACGGTGCCACTCCAGATGAACACACCTGGCCCATTACATTTAGCTATGCGATTGGAAGTTATAGTTCGAGAAGAGGTATGAAAGCGGGTCTGCTTTTTTCACTCGGTTTCACCGCCCAACGCGCACTTCTTACCACACTGGGTTTCCTAGGTCTTGCTTACTTTTATACTAGGTACAATTTGGACGGACCGGTGTACATGGTGGTTGGTCTTGTAATGGCGATCGCCGGTTCGTATGTGCTCAAAGGAAGGTATATACACCTTCCGATTGACAGGCTCTTTAGGGGGAAGGAACATCACACCGAAAAGTCGGAGAGGCTGCAGCCTCACGAAGAAATCAGCACTGTCCCCCTCAAGATGACAGTGGTGCACGGTCTTATAGCCGGCTTTGGTTTCGGGGCGTACGCCACCATAATAACTTTTGTACTTGCTCCAGAAGTGCACAGTATTCTCTTCGCACCCCTTCCGGGTGTCTTCTTCGGTCTCGGCACCATGAGCATGCAGGTTATATTCGGGGCGATGTTTGCGAACATAGCACGTGTCAAGAAACTCTCGGATGACGAGGTTAAGTATGTAGGTCAGAAGACCGCCGGTAGGACACTGTACTACGGGGGTCTTGCATTCGTATTAGTAGGCCTGATTGTAATAGGTCTTCCGGCAATTGATGCGTTCTCCCTGGCAACGGGTAACCCTATTCCCAACCTGGATGCGATAAACCTGGGCTTCCTCCTTGTGATCGGTGTTGTCGGCGGAATCGGTGTGGTCAGCATGATCAAAAGTTTCAGGGAGATAACCCAACTTAAGGGTGTCGAACAGGCGAAGCAGTCATGACATCGAAGCCGGATCGCGACCTGAGTAAGAGGGAGGTTGCATATCTCAGGCGAGTGAGCAGGAGCGGGCGTGTAGGCATAAGGCTGAGTGCGCTCGCAAGAGAGCTGAGTGTCGCTCCGCCTAGCGCCCTAGAGGAGGTGCGCCACCTTGAGGCAAAGGGACTGTTACGGAACACAGGAGGCAGAATCACTCTTACAAAGGAGGGGAGACGTATGACCGAGGCAATAAGAAAAACGCACCTTTCGTTCGAGACTGTCCTTACACGGCTCGGTGTCCCGATTCAAGAGGCGTGTAGATCCATACACGATTTTGATTTTGCCGTGCCTCAGGAGCTAGCCGACAGAGTATACGAGGCGATAGGGAGACCCGACAAGTGTCCCAAAGGAGAGCTTGAGTGCTAATCGAAGTAGATCATCCTGTAGACTATTTCGGATGCCTTCCCGAAGTAGCTCGCCAGGCTCTCCTCAAGGTGAACCATGTCCCATCCGGACAGACTCTTCTCTTCAGGATATGACCTGAAGTTCTGGTCCACTATCAGGTTTGCCACTATGTCGCCCATAACCTCTGAGAGCTTCGCCCTCAGTTCGGCTTTTGTCAAGAGGTTTCCATTCATTCTGTACACCTTGATTTTCCTGGGCTTTCTGTCCTTGCTGTTTTCCACGGAACCTATAATCATCACGATGGATATAAGCTTTTCCAGATTTTTTTAGAATATCGTACCTTACTCTAAATTTTTGAAAGAGTATAACAAATGGAAAAAAAATACAGTACGATTTTTCAAAATCTTACTATTTCTAAAGGGTTAGAACCAAAAAAACGAAAAACTTATCCATTTCCGAGCCAAAAAGTTAACTATGATCACCGGAACTTGGTATGACCGTGTTGTTGCGGCGACTGGTATTAACCTTTTTATCTCGAGAGTATATACTGCAGGAGACATTCTGGGTGACGGTCCAGGTTACGTAAGGGCAGGAGACATTCTGGGTGACGGTCCAGGTTACGTAAGGGCAGGAGACATTCTGGGTGACGGTCCAGGTTACGTAAGGGCAGGAGACATTCTGGGTGACGGTCCAGGTTACGTAAGGGCAGGAGACATTCTGGGTGACGGTCCAGGTTACGTAAGGGCAGGAGACATTCTGGGTGACGGTCCAGGTTACGAGTAGTGCCGGATAAGTGGATAACTCTGATATAGCGCGCAAGGTTTTCTGGGGGATTCTTGAGTTCGGTCCTAGGGATTTACTCGCGGTTTCCCAGTTAATAGGTGTTCCTTATCATAAGGTGTACGCTACATTCTGGAGATTTTACAACGATTATAAGCTAACGATTTGGGCATCGCCTAACCTCAATGCCCTTGGCTTGGGTACAGTATATTTCGACATTAAACCTACCAAGGAATACCGTCGTACTCTCTATAACGCTTTTTTCAAAGTCAGTAACCTCAATATGCTGGTTATTGATGCGAATGACTATTCGACCATTGTGGGCAGCCTTTACGTACCTTTCCCGAGTAGAAGGTCTTACGTGGGCTTTTTTGAGTATCTGAAATCACAGGGTGTGATAGAGAGTTATTCGAGTGCTTTTTATGAAACTAAACATCGTTATGGGCTAATCGTCGACTACTTTGACTGGGAGGTAGGCGACTATAGATTTGACTGGGGTTCTCTTATTGAGCGGACACCGGAAACATCCCCAATTCAGTCAAGCGTCAGCCTTGCGGACAGGATTGACGTGTATATCCTGAAGGAACTGGAAGCTGATGCTTTACAATCATTCAGAAACATGTCAGAGAGCCTGAAAAGACACAACCTTGTGCTAAGTAGCAGAGTATTGATGTACCATTATAATTCGCACATAGTTCCAAGAAAGCTTCTAAGTAGGTACAGAATATTTCGGAATCTCAAAGGCATTTTGAGGATCGATTATATATGCGAGGTAAGAGAAAAAAACAAGGAGCTGTTCTACAGCTCCATTAGAAGAATTCCCTATCTCGATGTCGAGTTCTTAGACAGCAGTCATGATCTACACGTGTCAAACTTCTATGTGCCCTATCACGATTACACGAATTTTACGAATTACTTCCTGAAGCACGTTTCCCCTTACTGTGAGCATGTGAAAGGTCATATGTCACTTTCTGGGCAGCGAGTCTCGGTGACAATACCCTACGAACTCTTCAAGGATAAGCAGGGTTGGGTCTACAATCCGTTGGAGCAGGCCCAAAGGGTAATCGACGAGGCTCGGTCCCTGGTATCTCCTCGTGCATGATCGAAAGTTGGTAGATTTTTAAACAGGTTCATCGTAAATGCCTTCGTGTCCGATGTATCTAAAGGCTCTGGTTATTGGCGATATTCACGTCAGACGGTATTCGAAGGAATAGGCTTCGAGGGTCAGGAGAAGCTCAGACAGGCGACGGTTGCAGTTGTAGGTCTCGGTGGTCTTGGCTCAGCGGTTGCGATGAGCCTTTCCGGTATGGGTGTCGGCAGGCTGATTCTTGTTGACTACGACACGGTTGCCGTGACCGACCTGCACAGGCAGCTCCTTTATACCGAAGAAGACGTTGGCCGCTCGAAGGTGGCGGCCGCAAGAAGGCGACTGCGCGAAAGAAATTCCGTAACTGTAATAGATGAAAGGTGCGAGTATGTCGATGAGGCTAATGCGCCCAGGATTCTCAGAGATGCGGATGTCGTGGTGGACTGTCTGGACAACTTCTTGGCAAAGTTTTCGCTCAGCCGCGCGTGCGCTTCCATAGGAAAGGTTCTTGTGTTCGGCTCTGCGCTTGAGGATCAGGGGGTTGCCGGGGTCTTTAGGCCAAAGGATGGGGCATGTATTGAGTGCGTGTATCCCGGCATGGCTGCGGAGGCCCTTCCCACCTGCGCCACGGCAGGTGTGCTTCCGCCAGTCTTAGGGGTAGTCGCGTCTGTCCAGGTGGCCGAAACAGTTCGACTGATAGTAAGCGGCACTTCAAGACTTTTCAACAGACTGCTTTTTGTGGACCTTGACGGCATGAGCTTTGATACGCTCGCGGTTTTTGCAAATCCTGAGTGTCCGGCCGTCTTGGGGATCCCCCTCCCCCAAAGGGCGGGTGAACCAGAGCAGCTGTGTGCCAGAGAAAGCAGACGGCTCCTCATGGTGAGAGTGCGGCCGAGGCTGCCACTCGATCGGGTAAGGAGGGTGGCTGAACGAACAGCATCGGTAGAAGTGGTGGATGAGCACACCCTTACTTTCCGGCTCGAGGGAGAGCAGTTTGTGTATACCGACGCCGGAGTTCTCTTTGGCGATTTTTCGCCGGAATCGTCATTCGAACATGCGAAAAGTGTACTTGAAGAACTTATTCAAATGTTTCGTCAGTCAGCTATCCAGGCGGAGGAGCCATCCTCATAGACTTCTTTCTTCCATATCGGAGGCTCTTTCTTGTACCTTTCGACGGCCTCTTCAAGTGCTCGATATGCCTCGTACCTGCTTTTCGATGCGATGGTAACGACAACGAGTGGCTCCCCCACCATGAATTCGCCAGTATAGTGGCATATGACTGCTCTGTTCAGCGAGTACTTTTCTACAAGCTCGTCGCATATCCTTTTTAAAACAGGGTCTGCCGCTTCTCTATAGGCTTCTATTATAACCTTTTTGACACTCTTGCCATCCTTTCCGGGGGTCTTTACTACTCCTACAAACGAGACGACGGCGCCAGTGAGGCCGCTACCGTCTAGTACTGACGCGACCACTTCCCAGGGGGTGAAAGAACCCTTCGAAAGAATCCCCGGTGCAACAGAACGCTGCCCGATCACCCTTCCCCGCCTTTGAGTGTGATAACCGGACACGCCCTTTTGAAGTAGGGCTCCCTCCGTTCGTTTGCAAGAAACACTTTTCTTGCTATCTCATCGTCAGTCGCGCCATGGCGCATCGGAGTAAGGAAGTCCACCAGATTGTCTTCCCTCATAAGGCATGGTTTGAATTTGCCGTCCGGAGTTATCCTGATCCGGTCGTTGTTTGTGCAGAACTCAGAGTTGTGGTACGGCCTGACAAGCTCGATCCATACGCCGTTTGGCATGAGGTACCTCGGCCTTCTTTGTAGGGGTCTCACGGTCTTTTTCAGTGCGACACCAGAAATCGCTTCCTCCATCTTAGAAAGGGGGTAAAAGTGGCGCTCAAAGTAGCCGTCGTGTTCTGCGCTTCCCTCGCGTACGAGCTCGATGAGCTGAAGCTCTACCGAACCGCCGAACCCCTCCGCATACTCGAGAAAGTTAGGCAGTTCATCGTCGTTCACGTCCTTGAGGAGCACCCAGTTGAGCTTTACAGGTGTAAGCCCGACCTCTACAGAGCGCTCTACTGCCCTGAGGACGTCTGAAAGCCTGTTTACGCCGGTTATCGTCATAAACCTGTCTTTTCGAAGTGAATGGAGGCTTATGTTTAACCTCATGAGGCCTGCGGCTCTGAGTCTTTCCGCGAGTGCATAGACCCTTGTTGCGTTCGTGGTCATGCCAAGATCTTTAGGTGCCAAACTTGCGATACCCTTAACAATCTGCAGGATGTCCGGCCTGAGCATAGGCTCGCCGCCTGTGAGTTTGTATCTTTCGATACCCATTCGAGAAAGTACAGAGGAGACACGCACTACCTCTTCGGCTGTCATAAGCGTTTTTTCTTCTGCTTGGTGCGTGTGGGCCTTTTGGACCTGGCCCTCCGTCGTCGCATCCCGTATGAGCGGATTGCCCTCTTTATGGCAGAAGGTACACGCAAAATTGCAGTAGTCACTGTAATTGAGCGAAATTCTAGCGCCGAGTAGCGGTCTCGAGTACGAGTCTGTAAGCACCACTTCGGTATCATAGCAACTTTTGTGTATTTAAGCGTGCGCCCCGCTTGGCTGAAAGAGGTCTTCGATCGCAACAGGGGTCCTGCGCACCCTTTTTCCCGATGCTTTCTCTATCGCCCGTGCAAGTGCAGCCGGCACACCTATTGTCGGGCTCTCTCCCACACCCTTTGCGCCATGCGGAAGCTTCGAGGGGATCTCGGTATAGCGCGCGTCAATGTCGGGCACGTCCAGCGCATTCGGCACGCCCGCATCGGCCAAGTTCAGAATGAGCGGCTGCCCATCGCCTGAATAGACAACTCTCTCGTACAGCACCTGCCCCACTCCTTGAGCGCTTCCTCCGATTATCTGCGATACAACCATTTCGGGGTTGAGCGCCCTGCCCACATCATAGTAGCCTTTGAGCTCAAGAATCCTCACTCTGCCTTCTTCGTCGGCCGTCACCCTTGCGAGGTTTGCACCTAGCGTGTTGAGTTGTTCGTTCATGTCGACAAACACTTCGACCTCGAACTCGCCCCTGAGTAGGTTCTCGGGTGAGTATTCATTGTCCCCTCCGGTTTCTCCTACATGCTCCTTTGCCATGTCTCTGAGTTTTCTTGCGGCTTCCATCACCGCCGCACCACCCACCATCGCACTTCTACTTCCCCAGCTTCCCACACCTCGTGAAAGTCGAGAAGTGTCGCCTCTTTCGAGCGTGACTAACTCCTGCGCAACGTTCAATTCTTCTGAGACAAGTCTCTTTACAAACGCTTCGTGGTCCTGGCCATGCGTATTTCCGCCTAGCCACACCCTGACCCTGCCCGAGCCGACAGAAATCTTGGCGCTTTCTCCAGGCATAACGGCCGGAAAGAGCACAAAGAAGGAGAAACCTGTTGCGTGAAGGGCTGAGCTGTAGCCGAGTGAGCCCGCAGCCTTTTTTAGAAACGAATTTGCGTTCTCAACCCTGAGACCGGTTGGGGAAACAAACAGCCCATCAACGGTGTTTTTAATTCTCACATCAACTGGGTCCATACCAAGTTCGTCCGCGAGTAGATCCATCATTCTTTCAATGAAGAACGCGGCTTCTGGCCTCCCGGCCCCCCGGTACGGTCCTAGCGGCACCTTGTTCGTGTACACACTCCTTGCTCTCACATGCGCGTTGCGGATTGCATATGGCCCTGTGACCTGTAGTCCTATAAAACCGGGCGCAAAGGCGTTGAGACCAGTGAAATAAGCACCCGCGTCGGTTATGACGTCCGCTTTGAGGCCGACAACCGTTCCATCTCTGTTTGCGAAGATCTTGACTGAGGCCTTTGATCCCCTTCCGTGGTTTGACGATATCAGGTGTTCCGTCCTACTCTCGGTCCACCTGACGGGATGCCGCGTTTTCATCGAGGCGTAGGCTGCGATGACGTATTCCGGATACACCCCGCCCTTTGAGCCAAAGGCCCCTCCTGTATCCGCCTGGATCACGCGTACGCTTTCAGGCGAAAGTCCGAGGGCCGCGCAGACGCCGTGTTTTACGCTGAACACAGACTGTGTGGACGCCCAAAGTGTCAGAACAGAGCCGTCGAAATGCGCAACCACTCCCCTAGTCTCAATGGGGTTCGCCGCGATTCGCTCGTTTGTAAAATAATCTTCAAGTATGATTTGGGCGTCAATGTCAAATTCTTTCCCAAGGTATGAATCGGAGAGTATGTTCGAGTCTGTGCCTGGGTGAATGGGTGGGGATACAAGCGATTCGTCTGTGTCGATCAGTGCTTTCAAAGGCTCGTATTCTATTTCTACCGCCTCGGCAAGATCCTCGGCTTGATAAGCGTCCTGAGCGATGATAGCGGCCACAGGCTGGCCCACAAAGTTTACATACTCTTTAGCAAGGACAGGCATGACTACACCCGTGGAACCTCCGCGCGCGCCCTCGCCCGCTGAGCCGAGAGTTGCGTCGAGTTCCGCCGAGGTGATACCTCCCTTTACGCCGACTAGTTTTGCCCTTGCATGCGTACTCCTTATTATATGCAGCGTTAACATCCCAGGAAGCTTCAGGTCGGCTACATAGCTGGCCTTCCCGGTAACAAAGTTAGTGGAATAGCTGCTCATACAAAAGTATCGCAGACTACGATTTAAAATTTGGGTAAACAGCGGTGAGCCTCACTTGAAACCATGAAGGAGGATTTGATCGGTTACTTGATGATCCTTTCAGGCTTGATCTTCACTATTATTCTCCTTTCAGTTGGAGAGCTGCGCGGGTACTTGTCACTGCCCAAGTACTTCTTTGCCAGCTTGTCTATGTGTTCATCGGCCCCTTCTTCCGTAAACTCTACGGCCTTTCCGTATATAACAACCTTTTTGTAAGGGTTGTTTCTATCCGCAATACCAAGCACGGCATGAGGATTCCTCTTCAGGTTCCTGAACTTGGCCCTGTCCTTAGTCGTATTTATGATGACATAGGTGCCGTCGGTGTCCACCCATACCGGTGTGAGCTGAGGTGTGCTGTCAGACCTTATTGTCGCAAGGAATCCAAAGTTCGGGTGTCTGAGAAGCTCGATTGTGTCGTGATCCATGGTAAAGTATCTTCAGCGTACGCTTAAAGGCTTTGCCGAAGTTGTTCTCATTCTCCCGAGGAGTGTGCATTTGCCCTAAGAAGAAAGAGCGAGAAAGATTTATGATTGTGCCCAGTTCATGTATACCGGACATCATGTATCCGGCCAAGTTTGATTACGTGTCGCCGAGAAACCTCGACGAGGCTCTTGAGTTTCTTAGTCAACATCGCGAAGAGGCAAAGGTTTTGGCAGGAGGTCACAGCCTTATACCGCTTATGAAGCTCAGGGTACTGCGGCCTTCGTACGTGGTCGATTTGAACAGGATTCCAGGTCTGAATTACGTTCGTGAGGAAGAAGGTGAGTTACGAGTGGGCAGTCTTACGACCTACTTTGATATCGAATCTTCGACCCTGCTTAAGTCGGTGGTGCCGATTCTTCCCGAGACTGTGTCGCAGGTTGCCGATCCTCAGGTGAGAAACTGGGGTACCTTGGGCGGCTCTCTCTCTCACTGTGATCCGGCTGGCGATTCCGGGTCTGCGGTGATTGCGCTCAGGGGGCAGATGGTTGTAAGAAGCAGGGCCGGAGAGAGGGTTGTGGCAAGCGACGACTGGTTTCTCGGACCGTTTGAGAGTGCGCTCAAACCAGATGAAGTGCTTACCGAAATTAGGATACCGAAGCCAGCCCCGCGCTCGGGCGGCGCTTACCTTAAGCTCGAGAGGAAAACTGGCGACTATGCCATTGTGGGTGTAGCCGCTCAGCTCGCGATCGATCAAGCCGGAGCGGTAAGCTACGCGGGAATCGGTCTCACCTCTGTCGCACCCGTTAACATGCGTGCAAAAAAGGCGGAGGCGATCCTTCTTGGAAGAATGCCCGACGCACGTGCGCTCGACGAGGCCGCGCAGGCCGCAATGGAGGAGTGCAGGCCCTCGGACGACCCGGTAAGGGGCTCAGCAGGCTACAAGCGCGCGATGGTGGGTGTCTATACAAAGAGAGCACTCAGTGCGGCGCTTGAAAGGGCAAAGAAAGGTGGTGCGTGAGCTTGGCTTCTCGTGATGTGACCCGGCAGATCACAATAAACATAAACGGAGAGCCGTACACAGCTCGCGTCGAGCCTAGACTCCTTCTTGTGAACTTCATTAGGGATGTGGCAGGCCTCACCGGAACGCATATCGGCTGCGACACATCAAACTGCGGTGCGTGCACTGTCATCATGAACGGAAGGTCTGTAAAGTCGTGCACGGTACTTGCTGTCCAGGCAGAAGGCGCAGAGTTGCTTACGGTTGAGGGACTTGCCAAAAGAAAGCAAGAAGGAGCAGAAGTAGGAGCGGAACTTGAGCTACACCCGATACAGAGGGCGTTCTGGGAGAACCACGGCCTACAGTGCGGCTACTGTACTCCTGGCTTTATTATGCAGGCCTATTGGCTTCTCAAGGAAAATCCGCACCCTACTGAGGAGGAGGTGAGGAAGGGAATATCGGGTAACCTGTGCAGGTGCACTGGTTACCAGAACATAGTGAAATCAATCCTTGCCGCAGCTGCAAGCAGTACTGACCACAAGTGACGCATAGAAAATGGTCGTATAAGATCTTTTCCCGTGTTCTTTGATAGAAACCTGCTGTTCTCAGACTTGTCCTTTGTTTGCACTTGTCTTCTTTTCGACCCATTCCGAAAGCCTCCCATTGTCGAACTGCGGGTCGCGGGGAACGAACATGTCCTTCCCGTTTACCGAAATAAAGAAGCCTCTCCTAAGCCTGTAGACTCGCGTAATGTCGCTGTACGAGTACCTTACGAGCCGTCCGATCCGCCTGACGACAAAGTTTTCCTGAAAAAACAGAAACTCCCTTTTTGCAAGGAGGCTGAGAATTGTCGAGAAAGCGGATAACGCAACGAGGATGAACGCACCCTCACGTGAACCCGTATAGAATAGCACCACAGCGTAAAAGAGCAGGAGTGCATTTCCAAATATTAGGCTTAACCTAGAATTTGTGACCTTAATGAGAGGCCTATCTGGGTTGCCTGCTTCGGGTGTGGTGCCGCTGACTTGTGGTAAAGCGGACCCGCAATATGTGCATATGAGCGCCGAATCTGGGTTCTTTTTTCCGCAGTAAGGGCATTTCTTCACGGAACAACACCTTGTCTGTTCATGCGGGTCGACTTCTCATGTTTCTTTTCATGCAGGCACATATAAGGCCAAGAGAGTAGCCGCATACCTCGTGCGCAAGACGATTTGATATAAACGTATCTATCAATTTTCTCGATTGTTCATCGTGTTTATAAAAAAACGCATGCATAAAGGATTATGTCGTTTCTGTTCAGGCCGAAGGAGCGGGCCCTTAGTGTTTACATCACTAACGATGAGTGTGGTGCTATCGCTCAGGACGTCCTCAACGCTCTTTCGGAGGTTTATGCCAAGAGACAGATGCAGGTAACCCATAGCGTCAAGCAGGTGGGTTTCTCTTTTGAGGACATGCTGGAATCGAAACCTGTGTACGACGAGGGTGTAAAATCCATTCTCAAGTCGCTCGAGACAAGAAGTTTCCCGGTCCTTTTACTTGACGGGAAGGTTCTACAGCCTGGGGGGTTCCTGAGTTTCTACACGCTCTTTAAATCCCTGAGCCTGAGGGATGAGGAACTTAGAACGGTGCTCGCCCTCGTGGAAAAAGGTAGGGAGTATCAGGCGAAGGCAATGAAGAAGTTCTTGGTTCAGCAGGCGCAGAAAAAACTTGCAAGCTTGGCGGCCCAGGAAGTAAACGTTCCTTAGAAACTTTTTTTGCCCTGGCTTGCCCATTGGGGCTGGAGTCAGAAAGAATATTTTATAAAGGATCGTATTTGTATTTATGTGGGCGATGATGTCCAAAACCAGTTTTGTTGGAAGGGAAACTGTAAAGCAGGATGATATAGATTCGCTCGCACAGGGAAGAGAGTTTTCTACTCTCTCTGGCATACCGGTAAAGGAAATTTACACACCTGACGACATTTCCAGCCTGAACTATGAGAAGCGGCTTGGCGAGCCGGGAAGCTATCCGTACACGAGGGGCGTTCACCGCGCCATGTACTGCAAGAGACTTTGGACAATGCGTCAGTTTTCCGGTTTCGGAACGCCAGATCAGACCAACGAACGCTTTAAGTACCTGCTCTCGACTGGCGAAACCGGGCTTAGCGTGGCATTCGATATGCCGACGCTCATGGGTTACGACCCTGACGACCCACTTTCTAGGGGCGAAGTTGGAAGGGAGGGCGTGTCCGTTGCCACTATTCGTGATGCTGAAAGACTGTTCTCGGGCATCCCTCTTGATCGCGTTAGCGTTTCGATGACCATAAACGGCCCGGCGATCGTGCTTCTTGCCCTCTATATCGTTGCGGCGGAAAGGCAGGGCGTGGGTCAAGCCGAACTTTCAGGAACGCTGCAAAATGACATACTCAAAGAGTACATTGCCCAGAAGGAATTCATATTCCCTCCTGAGCCGAGTGTCAGGCTTGTCGTCGATACGTTTGAATACTGCTCAAGGAACATGCCGAAATACAACTTCATAAGTGTGAGCGGTTACCACATCAGGGAGGCCGGTGCGACAGCAGTCCAGGAACTCGCCTTTACGCTTGCCGATGGAATAACCTATGTGGAAAAGGCGGTTGAAAGGGGTCTCAGTGTGGATGACTTCGCACCAAGGATATCATTCTTCTTCGATTCACATATTGACTTCTTTGAAGAGATCGCAAAGTTCAGGGCAGCAAGAAGGATGTGGGCGAGGATCATGACCGAGAGGTTCGGCGCGAAGAATCCGCGCTCGGCTTGGCTCAGGTTTCACACCCAGACCGCCGGCGTGTCCCTCACCGCTCAGCAGCCGCTTAACAACGTAGTAAGAACCGCTTACGAGGCTCTTGCGGCCGTGCTCGGGGGAACTCAGAGCTTGCACACGAATGCCATGGATGAGGCTCTCGGTCTGCCAACAGAGGAAGCCGCAAAGCTGGCGCTGCGTACCCAGCAAATACTTGCGCTTGAAACGGGTGTTGCGAACACTGTAGATCCACTCGCCGGATCATACTACATCGAAAGCCTAACTGAGGCTATCGAGGAACAGGCGTGGAAAATAATTGGTGAAATAGAGAATATGGGTGGTGTGATACGCGCGATCGAAAGTGGGTACTACCAGCGCGCGCTGTCCGATTCTGCGTACAGGTACCAGAGGTCGCTTGAAGAAAAGAGGAGGTTCTTGGTTGGTGTTAATGCCTTCAGGGATGACGAGGAACCAAAAATTCCTGTGTTCAAGGTAGACCCAGAGATAGAAAGGTCCCAAGTGGAAGCCGTCCGCACCCTCAGGGAGAAGAGGGATAAAAGTCGGCTTGAGCACGCTTTGGAAGAACTAGCTTCTGCATCAAAACGTCAGGAAAACCTCGTACCCTTCGTAATTGAATGTGTGAGATCTGACGCGACGATGGGTGAGATAGTAAAGACTCTCAAGGGTGTATATGGAGAATATCTTGAGCCGAGAATTTTCTAGAGGTGGTCAGCGCTGGAAGCGGTTCGGGAAAGGTCGAGACGCCTGAAGGTGGTGCTTGCAAAGCTTGGGCTGGACGGTCATGATAGAGGTATAAAGGTGATCGCAAGGGCGCTGAGCGACTCAGGGATGGAGGTTGTGTACACAGGTCTCAGACAGACGCCGGAGCAGGTTGCCAATGCGGCGCTACAGGAAGACGCGGATGTTGTGGCCGTGAGCATACTGTCCGGTGCTCACATGACGCTTGTTCCGGCTCTAATTCAATGCCTCAGGTCGCTTGGCGTAGGAGACATACCGGTAGTTGTGGGCGGAATAATACCAAACGAGGACTCGCCGGCACTGAAGGCAGCGGGCGTTGCGGATATTATGGGACCGGGTACACCGCTTTCCCAGCTGGTGAAAAGGCTTACGGAGATAGCGAAAAGTGAGCGTCGCTGACTCTTTAGATTCACTAATAGCTGAGCTGCACGCCGGTAGCACAAGGGCGGTCTCGCGTTTGATTTCTATGTGTGAGTCTAGCGAGGAACTCGCCTCGCAGATAACGCAGAGGCTTCTCCCTGTTCTGGCCTCCAAGAGATCGCACGTTGTTGGGGTAACCGGCGCGCCTGGGGTGGGCAAGAGTACTCTTATAGACAAACTTGTCGAGGAGGAGCGAGAACGGGAAAGAAGCGTGGCGGTCCTTGCGGTCGACCCTTCAAGTTTTTTCACAGGTGGCGCAGTACTCGGAGACCGTTCGAGGATGAACAGGCAGTCAGTCGACCCTTTTGTATACATCAGAAGTTTCGGAACATCGGGAGACTTGGGGGGTCTTTCAAGACCAGTGCTTGACGCCATAAAGATACTGCGTGCATTTGGAAAGGACATGATAATAGTGGAGACCACCGGCGTAGGTCAGAACGAGGTGGAAGTTGCCAGTTTCGTTCATACTACGGTGGTTGTCACGATGCCAAGCCTTGGAGATGAGCTTCAGCTTTTGGAAGCGGGTGTGCCTGAGATAGGTGACGTCTTTGTCCTGAACAAGGCGGACCTTTCGGGGGCGGAGGTAAGTCACTCAGAGCTTCGTGAGATGGTGCGCCTGAACTTTGAAGGGAAAAGATGGCAGCCCCCAATCATAGAAACTATCGGTACAAAGGGAGAAGGTGTGGTGCAGCTTGCTGATAGAATCGACGACCATTTCCGCTTCCTTTTGGCCTCCGGCCTTGTGGCCGAGAAAGAGCGGAAGGCTCTGCGTGAAGAGGTGTACCAGCTTCTCAAGGCTTCTCTCGTGTCACTTGCCAAGGAGAAGGTATACGAGGGTTCGGTTAAAGGCATTGTAGCCGACGGCGGTAACCCCTACGTCATTGCCCGATTGATTCTCGAATCACTTTCATGTGGGGCGCAGGAGGTTCACGGCACTCAGACAAAGTAAGAAGCAAGAACCAGCACAAAATACATTGCCAAAAGCAGAGCTGAGTCGCGCACTCCTAATCTTCCATCCAGGAGAACCGCGACGCCGAGTAACCCGGCTACCACTGTCGCTCCTATGTCAGGCAGTACAGGTCTCAGGGGTACGGCCCCTGACGAAAGCAGTCCGATGACACCCATAAGGAACGTGGCATTTTGAATCTTTGCACCGGCAAGGCCGACAACAGATAGCGAGCCGCCCATCTGAGTTCGCACAGAAAGCCTGAAAGTGGATACCAGTTCACCAATCTCCGAACCAAAGGGGGTCACCACTAGGGCGAGCCAACCCGCTTGGATCCCGGTTGAGGTAGACAGCGAATCTATTGAGTGCACGAATGGATCAGAGAGAAATGTCATGAGTATGACGCCCGCGACGAGGAGTACTCCCACCCTGAGCTTCCTTACAGGCCCCGCGCGTTGCATTTTTGATCTCGACACTCTGTAGTACACATAGAAAGCGTACAGGAAAACCAGGGCGCCCCCGGAAGCCCTGTCCAGGTGACCATAAAGTGAGACGGGTATTAGGAAAAGGGTAGAAACAAGCACGAAGTAATACTCGATTCTGTAATCCCCCCTCATGTCTAGGGTCTTCCCCCAGCGCAGAAAATAGGCCAGGCCAAGTATCCCAAGACCTATCGTGAATATGAGAACATTGCCACCAATAGCCGCGCCAACTGCGACGTCGTAGGAGCGATTTAACACGGCCACAACAACGACTATTGTCTCAGGAAGCGCGACGAGAAGTCCTAACACTATTCCTCCGGAAATACCTTGGCCAAGCGACCTTTCCAGCTCTTCGGTACCCCTTGCAACAAGCTCAGCTGCGAGACCCAGTCCTGCAAGAAGCGCAATGAAAAGCGGAAGCTGAACGGCCACACTCAGTCAGGAGCTACGCGAATTTAGGGCTTTTGTGCCAAAGTTCAGCGCTCCTCGGAAGCGTTTCAGGTAAGGTCCATGACAATTCGCTTTACAGCTTTTTCAAGGGGTGTGAGCGTCACTCCAAAGTCGTGAGTAAGCTTGGTGTGGTCGGCCACGAAGTCTGATATGAGCACACAGAGCTCGTCTACTGAAAGCGAACTGTTCTCCTTCCTGTGAATCGCCGGCATCATCGATTCCCTGAGGGCGAATTCCAAGTTCACGCTACGAAAGGCGGCGGTCACACCGAGCGTCTTTGCGACAAGCGACACGTATTCTCTGAAGCTCACCTTGTTGGGTCCAACTAGGTCATAGACGCCGTTCCACACTTCCGTCAACCTTAACGAGTTCTCGTATACCTTGAGGGCATCGTCTATGAAAACTGGCTGCATTCTGTAGTCACCGGAGCCAAACACAGGCACCTCTTTCCGGGCAAGAAGAGTGCGATAAATGTAACTCGAAAACTCATCACCAGAGCCGATTATGTAGGATGGGCGAAATATGAGAAAGTTTAGGCCGGATTCCTTTGTGATCCGTTCACATTCACTCTTTGAGATGAAGTAGCCGAGTGTGTTGTCTGGGTTGACTCCCAGTCCGCTGTTGTACACCATTTTCTTTACACCTGCAGCCACCGCCGCCGCCACAAGGTTTCGCGCAGGCGTCACATTTGAAGCGTCGAAAGGACTGGCCGGTGACTGAGCGCTCGCGCCCACAAAGTTGAATACGGCCTCCGCTCCCCTGAGCGCACGCTCTAGCGTTTCTGGCTTTGTATAGTCGACCAGTGCGGGAGTCGAGCCGAGCTTCGTCATGACATCAATTTTATCCGTGTTGCGCACAAGCGCCACAGTCTGGACGCCGGATGAGACAAGTTTCCTTACGAGATTTGTTCCGAGAAAGCCGGTAGACCCGGCAACCGCGACCCGCATGAGAAGTGAGGGAAGAAGCATTAATTAAGGCCTTTGGCACATACATTGCGTGGACTTCACGGAGCGACTAAATGAGCAGGAAAGAACGTTGTTTGATGCTCTGAGAAGCAAGCTCAAGGTTCTCGGAAGCGACGTGGTTGAGCAAGTGAGGATGCACAGAGTGGTGTATTCGAGGGGATTTTCATTCAGGGACTTCTGCGAAGTCACGCTTAAGCAAAGGAAACTTGTTCTCACTCTGATCAGCCCTTACACGCAAGGAGGGGTGGCTGGAAGTATACCCATCATGAGTAATGACGACATCGGTAAAGCGCTTCCTCTTGTACGCGACGCGTACGAGCGGGTATAATTAAAGAAGTAGCTCGAGCGCTATTGCGTTCTCACCGGCTACATAATAATCCTGAAATACGCCGTACGCCCTGAAACCCGCCTTGTGGAAAAGTCTTATTCCGGCGAGATTCATCTCGCTCACTATCGTGACAACCTTTTTCACGCCCCTTTCCCTAAGATATCCAAGTGCCCGTTCGAGTAATGCGGTTGCGTAGCCGTTACCCCTAATGGTAGGTACTATCCTCAGGTCGGCAATAATCGCCGCATCGTGCAGGTTAAGGTTGTCGGCGCCTGTGATGATCACACAGCCGTGAATCCTTCCCCCTTCGGTAAGAGTGTAAATCTTAATCCACGTCGGAAAGTTCGCGATCCTCTTAGCGAAAGACTCCCCAGACGAACCGAACTCAAGCTTTTCAAGGATGTCGTGCGAAGATGCGTCAGACATGTAGAACTCTGCAAGGGAATCAATGAGCGAATCGTTTAGTTCTTCGATCTGCATTTTGCTCAAAACTGTTAGCGGAAGTACAATATAAGCAAAATCCACTCTATGTTTCGTAGATCTTGTGACGTCGGGCGGAAAGTTATTTAGTGGGAAAGAGTTGACATCATACGGATCAGATTGAGCGCGGCTGAGAACCTGAGAAAGGAGATTGAAAAGCTCGAAAAAGAGGTTTCAAAGAAAGAGAGGAAGTTCTATGAGAAAAGAAACGTTTTCAACAAGTATCCGAAAAGCGGGGACCCTGGGGAATTTGTAAAGGTGGCCGACGAGGTGATAGATGATTATGCAAGGCTTGCCGATGCCTACAGGAAATACCTTAGCTCGCTTGATGAGTCAAAGAAAGACCCCTAGTTTGCTGCACACGATAATTGACCAAAGAGGTGCTTCATTAAGCACAGCGCGAGTGGTCCTGCTGCAGCTTGCGTGCGCACCAAAGGGCAACTGCACCTGAGCGCTCAGTTTAGCTGGTAATAAAAGGCTTGAGCACCCCACAGGTTGTGAGCGCGAATAGAAATGGAAAGGAGGACAGGAACAGCATACCTGTCGAAATGCTTTTATGTACTGAAGGTTTGCGGGCAACCGTTTGCTATGAGTGCAAACACATGATGGTAGCAGACGGAGGATAGGTACCTAACTACCGTCGACGCATTGCGCACTGAGGGGGAGATAGTTATCTCTATCTCTTTCTGGGTGTATGCGTACACGTAAGTTCACCTAGAGAAACACGAGCCTGTAAAGGTTAATTACCAACCTGCACTTCTGAATAAATATGTCTCAAAGCACACTCTTTCCTACTAAGGACTGGGCCGAAAACTATGCGCGCGCGATAAATGAAACCGAAGAGTACCAGGAGTCGGGCAAAGGCTGGCTCTGGGATATAGCGTTCATGATAACCGAACTTCCCGAAAGCGTTCGAAGCATCGTTAAAAGGGACTCAGTCGCATTTATCCTTGAACTCAGGGACGGTCGGTGCAACTCGGTGACATGGGTGGAGAGACAGGAGGACATGAGGGCGCCGTTCACTGTGAGCGCAAAGTATTCCACGTGGCTCAGGGTCATACGGGGAGAGCTCGGTCCAACACAGGCAATGCTCACTGGTCAGCTCAAAGTGAAGGGTGACATTTCGAAAATACTCAGGTACTCGGCCGCCGCCGTAGCAATGGTGAAAGCCGCGCAGAAGGTGCCTACGCGGTATGAATAAGATTTGCCTCCCACGCTATATCGTGGCAGGTGATGACTCTCTGGAAGACCTGAGGGATGAGCTTCTGAAGAGGGGTACAAGGAGAGTTTTACTCGTAACCGATGCAAACCTGTTTCGTGCGCACCAAAAAAGAATGGAAGCCCTTCTTCAGGGGTTCGAGTCACACGTCCTGTCGGACGTGTCCGAGGAGCCGGATTTTGGGTACGTGGAAGACAGGTGGCAGGGCCTTGCGCAACGCCCGCCCGATGCCATAGTGGCTTGGGGCGGTGGAAGCGTGATCGATGCCGCAAAGGCACTACTCTTTAAACTTGAAAAGCCCGAAGAGAAGCTGGAAGAGGTCAGTCCGTTTGTCCACTACGGTATCGGAGAAAAGATCCGACTTTTCGTTGTTCCGACTACGGCTGGTACTGGTTCGGATGCTAGCTTTGGTATCGTTCTCACAAGACAGGATAGGCAGGGAAGGGTTAAGACCCCACTTGGCAGCTATGAGCTCGTGCCCTACGCCACCTATCTTGAACCCGAGCTCACACTGGGGCTGGGACCAAATGCGACTAGAGCCACGGCACTGGACGCCCTCACCCACGCGCTTGAGGCTTATATAGCGACCGGTGCATCCGAATTTACCGATGCACTTGCAGAAAAGACAGTGGAGCTAATCTACGATTCACTTCCTGTGGCGTATTCAAGCGGGTCCGACCGAGAAGCGAGGAGAAAACTTCAGGTTGCGGCAACAATGGCCGGCGTGGCGCTGACCAACTCGGGTCTTGGTCTTGCCCACTGCCTTGGTCACGCGCTAGGCTCTGTCTTTGGTACGGTTCACGGTTCAAGCGTTGGTGTATACCTGCCATACATCGTTCGGTACAATTCAGCCCAAAAACAGAGTGTGCGGGAGAAATACACCAGGCTCTCCGAAAGGCTCGGCTATAGCGCTATGCCCGCTGCCCTCTCAGCCCTTTACACAAAAGTCGGAGCGGCTTACAACCTTGCGATGCTCGGTATTTCCGAGGCGGACGTAAGGGAAAACTTGGAAAGGCTTGTCGAAATAGCCGCTTCGGACAGCGAGATTGTGTTCAATCCTGTGCTACCACGAAGGGAGCATATCCGGGACATCCTGCTCGAAAGCATCCGCGGTAGCCCTTTTGCATGAATGTACGCACGCAATGATTAAATATTTGGATGTCAACTTGTAATTTGCACGGTGCCCGTTTGTGTTTGTGTCTTCGAGCTCTGGGTTCAGGATCACACCCATGGAGGCGTTCGAGTTTTACCTCTGGGTGTTTGAAGAAAAGAGAAAGCAGCCTCCCTGGCAGGAGTTTGCCGTCAGAAATAAATCGGGAAACAGGCTGTGGTTCGACGCGAAGCTTGGGGTGCTCGGCAGGACGGCACCCGTTTACGGTGTGGCAGTTCTTTCTCCTGAAAGATTCATAGAGTTCAGGATTGAGGAAACAAAATGGTCATTGCTCAAGGCGGACCCTGCTATAGTGAGGTACGCATTTCAGGAAAACAGAGGAATGACGCTGGTCACAAAGACTTGGCACATGATGTTCCAGTCGGTACTGAGAAGAAGCTACGAGTGGGCTATCGCCCTGCAGCTCAAGAGAAACTTGAGCTCTTCATTCAAATTCGACCACGAAAACCTGAAAGCCTGGTCAAATCAGGGTGCGAACGAGTCGGTCAGAGGATACATTATGAGCTCTCTGAGCCAATGACTGAAAATCTTCCTGTTCCTAGGATATTTTCGTCAACGACTCCGTGCACATGATCATGCAGTTTCCAAAACCTCTCCCCTATTGGACGAATGAACGGGCATCGAAGCGAGGACTGAACTACCTCTGGGTGCCTGCTTTGTTAATCATACGCCATGGGTGAGAGGGCAAGGTCACCAGCCTTGGCATTAAAAGCACCTAAGTGAACAGGTGGCAAGCGGAAAACTAATGCCGACCGCCTGATGAAGTGTAGGTTAAGAAACAGCAGTAAAAATAATAGGTGCGGATAACAATATAGAAAGCAAAACGGTGCTGAGCAACGACATGTTATTTAGCTGGCCTTGCGTCAGGAAGACGAAAGGAAGTTACAGGCGTTCGGGAAGGGTGCTACAGCCTACAGGTGCTCCTTTTGATGTGATCAGGACTCAGAAGAGAACGCCGGATTTGATGACCTCGTGTGAGTTACATCATCTTTCAGAACGCACAAAAGGCTTGGAAAAGCATAAGGTTCACGCCAAGGCTAAACACAGGCCACTTGCGCGCTCCATAGATGTATGCGTAGACAAGAACGACGCGTACGTGTCGTCTTTCGAACGTGGGGACAATTATTTCTGTCTAAATACAGAGCCAGGTGGCCCAAATAGTATCGGAGTTGGCTGTCCCGAGACCTTTGGTACGGTATTCGGCCGACCGCTTTGGACTGGATACGCTCGCGTAAGCGCGACCAGTAGCCCGGCGATGTTTTCCGAGGACTTGACGAGGAGAATCAAGCCTTGAGGTCTGCCGTTCTGTTAAACTGTAACCCGGGCTACAAACAAGACAAGGATTCGTCGCAACACGGGACAATATATGCGCCCGACAGGTTGCGTTGGCGTTCGCTGTTATTCAGCCGCTTGCCTTGTGCCGAGGGCGGACATCAATTGTACTGGTCGCAAAGGTTTGACTATCTTATCGCAAGGTCGTGCTGGTACGGGGTTTCGCACCTTACCGACCCCGGAGACCCAGGCAGTCTACCAGGGTATCCAGTTCCATTTCCGTGCAGTCTTAATGAGAGTGGCGGTTAAGTTGTATCTTCTACTTGTCCTCGCCGTGTACGTTGTGCTTGTTCTGGCATCTTTCGTGTTTTCTCTTGCTGAAACCGCGTACGGTACTCTCAGACCCATTCTCATAAGGATACAGGCGGCCCGGGGTGACAAGGACGCCCAGAGGGTGCTTAAAATAGTGCAGGACCTGCAGAAGACGATCAATGCAATCATAATAGGCGACAACGTGCTTAACATGACGTTTACCACCATACTCACTTTCACCGGTTTCGCACTTGATGGTGTAACTGGCGCTGTCGCGTTTTTTTTGGTAAACCTGTTTGTAGTGTTCGTGTTTGGCGAGGCATGGCCGAAGCAACTAGCCGTGAACAATCCCGAGAAGGTTGCGCTTCATCTTTCTCGATTCATCATGGGCTATGTTGAGGTGATGGAGGGACCTTCGGTGTATCTTTCCGTCGTGGGCAGGGGAATATCAAGGCTTGCGGGAATCAGAAATTCCAACCGTGGGGACCTCGGAACAGAAGAGAGGATTATTCATGCGCTTGAACTGGGAAAGCTCGAGGGAGTTATAAGCGACAAGCAACATGAATTCATAAATAGGATGCTCAGGATTGATGACATACTTGCTTCAAGCATCATGGTTGCCAGAAACGAAACGGTGGTAATAGCCTCGTCAGCGACAGTTGAGGAAGCGCTAAAATTGTTTGGAAAGGCTGGTCACCGAAGGTTGCCGGTTGTGCAACTGGATCCCCTCTGTGGTGAGAAGCCTATCGGTGCACTGCACATAAAAGATGTAACCGTCGCCTATGTTAATGGCTACTCTGCGGTCAGTGTCTCAGAGATTTGCGACCAGATAGTATATGTCGCGGAGGATGACAATCTGGTCGACGTGTTTTCAAAGATGCAAAAGGCGGGAGTTCAGGTTGCAGCCGTGTCGAGAGATGGCTGCCCCGTGGGATACGTCTTTATGTCTGACGTGCTCGAGGAGGTGGTAGGGCTTGCAGCCGCGTCATCTACTCATTCAAAGAAACTGCTCAGGAACCCGCGACGGTCACCCGAGGATGGCGTCTAGAGGTTACAAAACCTTTTTTGGAAACCATGGGTTGTGCCTCTTGCCCTCGAGAGCTGTGTATGATGCTTATTGTTATTGCCCTGATGACGATGCTTAGGTCCGCATTGTCCTTTGTGGAATGGCTGTTCTATTTACTCATAAACTGGCTCAACACAACGATACCTCTTGCCCCATACGGAGGTATCCTGAGTGCGCTGAGCGTTGTGTTCGACATTCTTGCTCTTGTGCTGGTTTTCAGGGAAACCAAGCTTCTACATGCGGTAGCCGGCCGCGTTAGACCTCAGTCCAAACACACCTCAGACATTGGCGGTCTGGTCTCGAGATACACAAAAATGAGTGCTTCTCTCGGGGTCGGTGACTTCGATGCCGACACCGAGGCCAAGGCGGAAGAGCTCCTCGAATACCTTGAGAAGAGGTTAGCTTCGGATGTGGGCCTTACCGAATCGGCGCAGAGCACTTTAAGAGACAATCAAGATCGACCGAGTTTCTGACGGCCTGGGCCACCCGATCGAGTTCTGAGCTCCAAAGTTTACGTGAATCCTCACCACCTGACGAACGGATACCGAATCTTGAGGCAATTGCACTACGGACCCGGGCGTTTTCGAACAAGCCGTGTATGCTTGTGCCAAGAACATTACCTTTCACGCAACCTTCTTCAAGTGTTTCGCCAGAAGAAGTGTGTACAGAAAACAAGGGGCTCCCATTGCCCACCCTCACCGGCTCCCCCATCCTGATTTCGTAGCCGCTCAGAGTTCCGCTCCCGAGCAGTCCTCCCTGAGATGCCGTGACACGAACTCGACGAACGAGTTTGGAGTAGCCATTAAAGTGTGTCACAACAGGTAAAAGTCCTAGGGCCTCGTGTTCGCCGGGTGTGCCCCCCTCTACTCCAAGCGGATCGCTTATCTTTTTCCCGAGTAACTGGTAGCCTCCGCACACGCCTATCACAAGACCGCCCGAGCGTGCGTATCGCACCACGACGTCCGCAATTCCAACCCTGCGCATCCATTTCAGGTCGTAAACCACGTTCTTAGAGCCTGGAAGTATCAAGAGAGACGGTCTCCCCAACTCCTCGGGAGTCCTGATATATCTCACACTAAACCGCGGGTCGAAGCTGAGATCTTCAAGGTCTGTAAAATTGGAAGTATGGGGATAGCGGACCACGGCAACCTGTACAGGTCCGCACCCCCTATCGGAAACACTCGCGCTGTCTTCCGATGGGAGCTTCAGGTCCTCTAGATACGGTATCACACCCACTACAGGGACCCCGGTCACCCTCTTTATGTAGTCGATGGCTTCCGAAAGTAGCGATGGGTCGCCCCTGAATCTGTTCAGTATGAATCCCTTTATTAGGCTCCTGTGTTCAGGGTGGATTACCTGGTGGGTTCCAACGATCGACGCAAAAGCACCGCCTCTATCGATGTCCGTAACTATGAAAACCGGGGCACCCACAATTTCAGCTAATTTCATATTTGCGATATCTCTGTCGTAAAGGTTTGGTTCCGCACATGAACCGGCCCCTTCTATCACGACGTAATCAGCTCGACGGGCGAGCTTTTTCAGGCTGGTAACGGCTGTTTTGAGTAGCCTACTCTTACGATCGCGCATGTACTCACGTGCATCGATGTCCTTTACCGGCCTGCCGAGCAAAACAAGCTGAGATCTGCGGTCTCCAGACGGTTTGAGAAGAATGGGGTTCATGTGGACCTCAGGTTCAACTCCACAGGCGAGCGCTTGGAGGGCCTGTGCCCTTGCAATCTCGCATCCATCCTCGGTCGTATAGCTATTTAGCGACATGTTCTGGGCTTTAAAGGGGTAAACTCTGAATCCCATTGACTTTAGTATTCTACACAGCGCAGCTACGAGGATGGTCTTACCAGCCGACGACGAGGTACCCTGCACCATTATGAGCCGCGCTCTGCCAGTCATGCATAGACTGTTAAGCCCCCATAGAAATAGTTGACGTCGAGCTTAAGAGTGCGCGACTGACCACCTCATTGTGTCTTTTGATCCACTTTCACGGGAGTTTTTTCACAGGGACACACTGGTAGTAGCCCGCGACCTTCTCGGGAACCTTATCGTAAGAGTACTCGGCAACAGGCAACTTGTGGTAAGGGTTGTCGAGGTTGAGGCATACAAGGGTCTCTCAGACCCGGCAAGCCACGCATACGGTGGAAACAAAGGGCGCGCCTCTGTGATGTACGGTGAGGTCGGTCGGGCATACGTATATTTTACCTATGGAAACCACTTCTGCATGAATGTTGTAGCAAGGTCTCCGAGGTCGAAAGCGGGGGCTGTTCTCTTCAGGGCCGGTGAGCCTTTGGATGGTATAGAAATCATGATGCGAAACAGGGGCACAAGCGAGCCGCGATTACTCACAAGCGGTCCAGGAAGGCTCACGAGGGCGCTCATGATTGACCGCTCGTTTTATGGAGTGGACCTCACGATGCGCGGCGAGTTGTTTCTGGCCCGCGGCGCCCTCAGGGCCAACGAACGGGTCGCCGTCTCGACGAGAGTGGGAATAACAAGGGCAAAAGAGAGACCTTGGAGATTTTTCATAAAGGACAATCGGTTTGTGAGCACCTAGGCCTGTAGGTCGTATTTTCGCGCACCTTGTCCGCTTGAAGTTAAGAACAGATAGAGTTCTCTTTCTGTGACGGTCGCGATTGTTCTCCCCTCATCGTCTACGACTGCAACGACCGGTACGCCACTATTGTGAAATATTTCGATGAGTTCAGAAGCTGGCGTGTCCTGTGCTACCTGGACAAATGTATCCCTCATGACTGAACCCACCTCAAGCGACTGGTAATCCTTTTCACCTAGTTCGATAAGGTCGTTCAGAAAGAGTGTGCCAACGGCTCTGCGTTCGGAGTTGACAACAACAGCTCCGAACACGTTGAGCTTCGACATTTTTTCTATTGCAATTTTAAGCTTTTCGTGTTCATAAACGACGATCTCGGGAAATGTCGTTGCCACTTTTGACGCCGGAACCCCTTCCGCATAAGTCCTGATAAAGGAATGTGTTAGGTACACGCCTTCCTCTGAAAACGTTTCGACCCGTGACAGTACCCTTTTGAGACCTACCGGCCCGACGACTACAAGAATGAGTATTGCGACTATTCCGGCGCTGTAGACACCACCGGAAATCACCCCGAGCGTGAGTGCACTCAGAAGAAGTGCGCCGTCGACCCCTCCCTTGAAAACCGAGCCAAAGGCAAGCGACAAGCGGGGTTCGCTACCCGTCGCAGTAGCGGTAATAAGACCTACGGCGAGTTTTGCGCCAAGGATGGCGAGCACAAGGCCAGTGAGCAGAGCGGGATTGACTGCAACGAGCTTTAAGTTTACTGAAAGACCGAGTCCACCGAAGAATATGGGTTCGAAGAAGCCGTAGGTAAGTCCTCTGAGCCTTTCGAGTATCTGCGGGGCACGCTCGAGGTATCTGGAAAACATGTAGCCGAGAAACAGTGCGGCTATTGCTGCATTGAAACCCACAAGCTCCCCGAAGTAGCCCACAATGAACACAAGGGCCAGCATCAGTGCAAGAACCGCTTCCCTGCTTCCTACAAACTTTTCCACACCTACTATCACCTTGGGAAACTGTCTGCGCAGGGCGAACAGACCAACGAGAAACACGGCAATCGGCGCGGCGGAAAACAGAATCACGCTTGCCGTGACCGCGTTTCTGAGTGCCACTTGGAGCAGCACGGCACTCAGGACGAGCCCGATTATTTCCACCGTAAGTGTGTAAGTAAAGACGCTTACCGCCGCCTGAGATTTTGTTATATTCATGTCCTTTAGCACCCGGACCAGGGGTGCGACGCTACTCATCCCGAAGACGGAAGCCGCGAACAGTCCAAGCACAGGGGGCATGCCTCCATACTTTATGAGCACATAGAGTGTGCAAGCGGTTGCAGCCGCCCAGTTTGCAAGCGAAAGTAGGAAGAACCTTCTTTTCGCCCTTATTATGTCAAGTGTGGATTCCAGGTCAAACTCGTCGGCGCCCGCAAGAAAGAGCATCATTATGACACCCAGGTTTACGAAGAGTGACACCGTTGTCGGGTCGACCAGATTTAGTGCAGATCTTCCAAGAAGCACGCCTCCGATGACCGCACCCACTATGGAAGGAATCTTTGCTCTTCCGAAGAAGTCCTCAAAGAGCTTCACAAAAACTAGGAGAAGCCCGAGGTAGAGCAGGCCAATTGTCGCTTGAGGAGGCAAGTCGCAGTTCTATGTCGTCACGCCTGATAAGTTTTTTGAAGCTGTATCTTTCCCTATGATTCCCAGAGCGACTCGCCTGCTCTGAGAAAAGTGCAGGTGTGAGTAAAGGGCAAGCGTACTGTGCACAGTGCACCCTTCCTTTCCCTCTGCTATTCCTCTTCCCTTCCTTACGATAAACGAAAACTTGCAGTCTGAGGACACGTGTACAGGACTCGAATAGTGAAATTCATGCCCCTTGAATATGTTTCCCGGTCTCGAAAAGGCTGTGTCGCGTATACACTCAAGCTCTGTGTATCCGAGAGTAAGCCTTGCGCTCATCGATGTCGATAGATCGAGCGCCCCGACCATTCGGTGTGTGTTTCCTTCGGAAGTAGTTAGCGACTGCCCGAGGTACATGAGTCCGCCGCACTCTGCGTACAGCCGGCCTCCCGCCTCAGAGAAAGAAAGAATGTCGTTTCTCATCTTCTGATTTGCCTCAAGGAGGCTTGCGTTGATTTCTGGATAGCCTCCTCCAATTATGACCACGTCGAGTGCGGGTGGGAGTGCAGGATCGCCCGACGGACTGAAGAAAACTATCTCGCCACCGAGCTCCCTGAGAAGATCGAGGTTATCTTGGTAATAAAACGAGAAGCTCTCGTCCATCGCAACTCCGATTCGCGGACCCCCGCTTCCCTTAACCCTGTGGGGTGGTCCGTGAGATATGTCGGCTGCGGACTTGGCAAGTTCCAGGACGGATTCGAGCTCGACCCTCTCTTGCACCATGCGCACTATGCGTAGAAGCTTGGAGTCTAGGGCGCTGGTTGCTCCAAAAAGTCCTAAGTGTCGCGAGGGAAGGGAGATCTCTGGGTCGTTTGGCAGTGTACCCAGTACTGGAATGCCTGTTTCATGAACAACTGCTTCGGTGCAGAGCCGGGCATGTCCTTCGCCACCCACCCTGTTTAGTATTACGCCTGCGACGTTTAGGTCCCTACCCATCGCTCGAACTCCGAGTACCTGAAGGGCGACACTGCGACCCGCGCCATAGGCGTCGAGAACAAGTAAAATCGGTACGGAGAGGATTCGAGCAATCTCGGCGCTACTCTGTGCGTCGTCGGTTGCGCTTGAGCCATCAAACAGGCCCATCACACCCTCGATTACCGAAAGGTCTGCGTCTTTGGATGCGCGTAGGTAGCTGTCAAGAACCCCTTCTCTCCCCATGAGCCAGGTGTCAAGGTTTCTGGAAGGTCTTCCTGTCACCCTTGAGTGGTAGGTTGGGTCAAGGTAGTCCGGGCCAACCTTGAACCCCTGCACTCTGAGACCTTTTTCCCTGAGTGCCCCCATTATACCGGCTGCGACCGTGGTCTTGCCCGTGTCAGTGGCCACGGAAGCAATCATCAATCTCGGGTTGGCCATTCAGACGAACTCCTCGCCGAAGAGCTCGCTTAACCTCTGCATCATCTTCCTTGCCCACTCAGTGTGCTCCTTGATGCTCTCCTCAAAGTACTCCTTCATTTCGTCTTCGTGCATCGCAAGCAATCTGTATATGATCCTTCTTTCTTCAAGTGAAAATCTTTCTTCCTGTAGCGACCTTCTGCCAATTTCAAGCGCCCGGTTCTTGACATCGCACAGGTATGCATACACTGAGGCGGTCTCTTCTATCTTGCTGTCAAGCTCGTTTACGAGCGCGCGAATGTTCTTTATCCTTTCTCCTGGAGCCAGGTGTTCGATTTCCCCGAGTTTTTCCTCGAGTTCCTTTGAGTCCACCTTTATGCTAGTCACGGCCTCAGGATGCCCCTTTTCAAGCTCCCTTGCCCTCTCGAAGAGTTCTCGCGTAAGTTCCTCAAGAAGCACAACGCGTTCGTTTAGCTTATAGTACTTCTTGGGCGGGGTTCCACCTTCACCCTCGACAAAATATGATGTTATGAACCCCCTTTCCTGAAGAAATTCGAGGTGTTTAAGGATGGCCTGCTGGCTCACGCCGAGTTCCCGGCTGAGCCTGTTCAGATAGGTTGGTTCTTCAGCGAGTTTTTCAAGGATTTTCCTTCTCGTCTCATTGCCCAGTGCCTGAAAGATTTCGTCGATGTCAAGGGAGCTCATGCTGTCACCAAATCATTATTACTAACCTTTTGTTAATAAATCTTACCAAGCCGGCAGCCCCGGTTCCGTGTCAGACGAAAGCCTCGTCCAGCACACTTCTGCAGGAGCATCCTCTTTTCTGGATGCTCGGGATTGTCCCGAAGAGCATCTTCTTTGCACTCTCTAAGTTTTTCTTCTGTGTCCTGGCAACGTCTGTTGCGGTCACAGGCTTTTTGGCCCATACATCAAAGTCGGTGACGAGTGCAAGTGTGGTGTAGCACATACCGAGTTCCCTTGCGAGGTTGATCTCCGGCACCAAGGTCATTCCCACTATATCCCCCCCTAGGTCGCGCCACATACGTGACTCTGACCTCGTAGAAAATCTCGGCCCTTCTATGCAAACGTATGTACCCCCCATTTTGTAAGCGACGGATTCGCGTCTGGCCACGTCGCCAGCTACATTCCTGACCTCAGGACAGAAGGGGTCTGCCATGGAAATGTGCGCGACCTTTGGTCCGTCGTAAAAGGTGTACACTCTGTTTTTGGTCATATCGATAAACTGGTCGGGAAGCACTATTGTGCCCGGAGTGATGCCCTCCCTCAGGCTACCAACTGCACTTGGCGCCAGTATCCGTTCCACCCCCAAGGAGTTAAGGGCCCAGATGTTTGCCCTGAAGTTTATCTTATGGGGAGGAACGGTGTGCGAGCGTCCGTGCCTTGGAAGAAAGGCCACTGCGACACCATTTAGTTCTCCGACAGTTACGGCGTCGCTAGCAGGGCCATACGGTGTGTGAACCCTGAGCTCCCTGGTGTTTGTCAGTATATCCGGGTCGTAAAACCCGCTACCCCCTATCACCCCTACTGTCGGTTTCAAGCTCAACTGGAATCACCAGAGTAAATGCTGAAGAACTCAGCCGAGTGTAGCACCGCCCTGTAAAAGTTTTCGATCTCTACATTTTCGTTAGGTGCGTGAACCGCTGAGCTCGGCGTGCCGGCACCGATTGCCGACACACCGTCAGCTATTCCAAGAGTGTGAGTAAAGAGGCTCATGGGCTGCGTGCCAGGGGTATTCGGTATCAGACTCGGCTCCTTCCGGTATACTCTCTTTGCACTTTCTGTCATCGCCCTGACAAGCGGGCTCTTAGCGGATGTGCGAACAGGTCTTTCAAAGCTAAGGGCGCGTATTTCCCCTTCGAAGCCCATCCTAGCAAGGTGCGACCTTAATAGGTGGTACACCCGTTCTGGGTCTTGGTCGGGAACCAGGCGAAAGTCGATCTTGACGGTTGCACGTGCGGGCACAATGGTCTTCGAACCCACGCCGGTGTAGCCCGACACGATGCCGTCTATGTTGCAGCTCGGTTCATTGAAAAGCGCAAGGGCAAGTTCACGTTTTGTTTTCTTGGTGAGCCTTGTCACCTCGAGAGAAGTTCTCAGTTCTTCTGGTTCGATGTCGTACTGCTCGACCATCGGAAGGTATTCACCGGCGAGCTCCTTGACATCGTCGTAGAAGCCTTCAATGGCAACGCGACCATCAGGGCGTCTAAGTGTCGAAAGTGCGTAAACGAGCTTCCAGGCAGCATTCTCGGTGACAACCGCATTCGACGAATGGACGTCCTTTCTACCTATAACCGTGTCCAGCTGAACGTATAGGAGTCCCTTGACGCCAAGCGTAATCTGTGGTCTGCCTCTTGTGTCCAGCCCTCCTCCCTCCATGATGACGGCATCTGCAGCAAGGTCATCCCTCTTCGCGTGTATGAACTCCTCAAGATGAGGGCTTCCGATTTCTTCCTCTCCTTCAAATACGAACTTGAAGTCCAGGCCCGGTTCCCTCGTTGCTGTGAGCTTACTGAATCCCATGAGTCTTGCAATAAGAGTGCCTTTGTTGTCGGCAGCACCTCTTGCGTAGATTTTTCCGTCGGTAATGTGTGCGGAGAAGGGCGGATGTCTCCACTCGGAAAGGGGATCCACCGGCTGAACGTCGTAGTGATTGTAAACGAGGAGGGTCTTTCCGGCCCCTGTTTGGTATTCGCCGGTTACCACCGGATGGCCTTTTGTCTCGTAAATTGAGGCCTTTATACCCAGTTCCTCAAGAAAACCCTTAAGCTGGGTAGCAGCTTCTCTGATACCCTCCCCAGTTGCCGATACCGACGGTTGTTTGAGGAAATCACGGTATACCCTAAGCGCCTCCTTTTTTTCATCTTGAGTGAGTGAAAAGCTCATAACCAAGCTCAGTCCAAGGCGGCAAATAAGCATTTATAAGGTTTCCAAAATCTTTCCCTCAGACCGGTATTATGCTAGGAATAGAGACAGGTGCAGAAAACACCGAGCGCGTCTGTCGCGCAAGAGACTGTTTTCGCGCAGGATGTGACAGGATACCACAACTTTGAGACGGGTCAGCACAACTTTTAAAAGATTTCGCGTCTTTTTTCTGCGGGCGGTCGTCGTCCAGCCTGGTCCAGGACATCACCCTGCCACGGTGGTAACCCGGGTTCAAATCCCGGCGACCGCATCTGTACAGGCGGTCCGGCAAGTTGATGATAGTATCTTGGAATGTCAATGGTCTGAGAAGCGTAATTCGCAAGCCTGGTTTCTGGGAGCTCATAAAGGGTAACCACGACCTTATACTTTTGCAGGAAATCAAGATCGACTCGGTTCCCATCGAGCTCAACTCTTCTGGCTATACGGCATACGTCAATTCCGCAAAAAGGAAGGGTTACAGCGGAGTTCTCACGCTGAGCAAACCGAAACCTCTCAGGGTGCTCAAGGGGATTGGAAGGTCCAAATTTGACTCTGAGGGAAGGGTTCTCACGCTGGAGTTTGAGTCGCTCTTCGTTGTAAACGCCTATTTTGTGAATGCGCAGAGGGGTCTTGTGCGCTTGGAAGATAAGCTCGAGTTTGATGACCTTATGCTCGACTACCTCGAAAGACTAAGAAAGGTAAAGCCTGTGGTTGTGTGCGGCGACTTCAACGTGGCCCACACCGAGATAGACATAGCAAGGCCCAAGGACAATGTGCGTAATGCCGGTTTTACGCCGGAGGAGCGCGAATGGATGACAAGGCTGTTAGAGAGGGGGTACGTTGACACCTTCAGAATGTTTGTGAAAGAAGGTGGACACTATACCTGGTGGAGCTACAGGTTCCGCGCAAGAGAAAAGAACATAGGCTGGAGGATCGACTACTGCATAGTGTCGCACGAGCTTAAGGACAAGGTTGTGTCATCTAGGATTCTGAATACCATAGCAGGCTCCGACCACGTTCCGGTTGCACTCGAGCTCAGCGCATAGAAGACCACCGCCGGCTGGTTCTCGGCGTTCCGCCCGCGGAAGCCCTGATGAGGTTTTGACCAAGGAAGCCTGGAACCATGAGCGGGAGAGTGTGCCAGTACGCAACACTGCGTGTATTACATATATACCCGTTCGTAATCGGCCATGTATGACAAGACCATTATCGGTCGACCTTTTTGGAGCCGCCATGGTGTCCGATCCGCGAGCCAACAAAGCGGGGACAGTGGTTTTCACGAAAACCGTCGTTGACCGTGCCCAAGATGCCTACCTTTCCACACTCGTCCTTCACAGAAGAGGCTTCAAGGCGTTGACCAAGCCTTGTTTTGGAATAGGCTCTGCTGCATGGTCACCGACGGGCAGCAGACTCGCGTTTGTCAGGCGCTCGAAAATTGGCTCGATCTTTCGCACTACGATAGAAGTTTTCGAGGGGTTTGGAGAGCCCCTTGAGGTGTATGCAGAGGACAACGTAAAAATAGCCGGCCTCAGGTGGATGGATGAGCATACTCTCATCTTCTTAAAGGATGTTGTCAACAAGAGTACAGGTGATGAGAAAAAGATCTTCCGTATAAGGTACAGGCTCGACGGTGAGGGCTATTTCCACGACAGGAACAAGCATCTGTTTTTCATCCGTATTGGAAAAAAAGCAAGGCAGCTTACAAGCGGTGACTACGACGTCATGGCTTTTGACCTCGACCGTGAATCGAAAAAACTGTACTTCGTGTCAAACCTCGAGCCGGACAGGGAGCTTTCAATCACAAAAAAGGTGTACGAAATCGGTTTTGAAGGTGGGTCGCCAAGCCTCAGCGTCGACTGGCCTGGCATGATAAGCGCGATTTCGGTATCCGGTAGCGGCAGGGTGGCGTTTCTAGGGCACGACCTTTCACACGGGATCTCGACCAACGTCAGGCTCAACCTTCTTACATCGAAAGGCGTCGAAACCTTGACCAAAGAGTTCGATAGATCGCTTGAAAACTCTCTTAACTCGGACCTGCGCCCAAGGCAGCAGGAACAGTCGTTACGTTGGTCCCATGATGGGCGCAGGCTGTACTTCCTGTATACTGATAGAAGCATCAATCGGCTTGGCGAATATTCCCTTGATATATCTACTGTAACCCCGATAGATACGGGGGAGCTTTCTCCTGAGGGATTCGACATAACCCCCGACACGCTCTGGTTCAGTGCGTCTTCTTGGGACCAGACCGCTGACCTTTTCAAGTACAGCTTTGAAGAAGGTAGGGTGAAGAGGGTCACAGCCATTGCAAGGCGCAGTGTAAAGCGCTGGGATATTACAAGGCCGGAAAAGGTCAGCGTAAGGGTTGAGGATGGGCGGGTCATAGACGGCTGGTTCATCAGGTCAAAGGTTCAACCCGCCAAGGGAACTGTGCTTGAGATACATGGCGGCCCCCGGACGGCGTACGGAGAACTGCTCATGTTCGAGTTCCAGTTTCTCGCCGCTCGCGGTTTTAACGTCGCATTCTGTAACCCAAGGGGTAGCTCTGGCTACGGCCAGGAGTTCGCCGACGCCGTTGTCGGGCACTATGGCGAGGCCGACTACCGCGACATCATGAGCTTCTTTGAATATGTGGTGAACACGTTTTCGCAGGATCGCTCAAGACTCTACGTCACGGGAGGCTCCTACGGGGGTTTCATGACAAACTGGATTGTCGCCCATACTGACCTATTTCGTGCCGCTGTGACTCAGAGGTCCATAAGTAACTGGGTGAGCTTTTACGGCACTAGTGACATTGGCTATTACTTTACACGCGACCAGATTGGATCTTCGCCCTGGGAGGGGCTTGATGTGCTCTGGGAAAAATCTCCCCTGCGTTATGCCAGGAATATAAAAACTCCTCTTCTTATCCACCATGCCGAGGAGGACTACCGGTGCCCGATTGAGCAGGCCGAACAGTTGTTCACCGCGCTCAGAGAGCTTGGAAGAGAGGCCGTGCTAGTGTCTGTCCCCGAAGAGGGACACGAACTTTCCCGTTCAGGAAAGCCCAGTAGGAGAATACACAGGCTCGAGGAGATAGCGGGTTGGTTTGAGTTGCATCAGTGACCGCCGGGCATATCAGAGCCATTTTCTTTCTCTAGCTTCTTGAGCCTCTCATCTATGAGTGTGAGCTGCCCCTCGAGCACCTTCCTGTACATCCTGAGTAGCTGAATCTGTTCCTTTGCGGTTGTTGCGTCAACCCTGTTGAGTAGTAAGGCTGTGGTCTTCTCAAGGTCCGATAGTGAGCTTTCGATAGACTGACTCACCCTGGGTGGGGCCTCTTCAAGTATCCTTTCCGCCGACCTTATACTGATTCTGATGAGCTTTCTCAAACTGTTTACGAACTGTTTCGCAGATTCCTCGAGGCTGTCTTCTTCTGGCATAAAATCAAATACGAGCGCAACTGGTATAAGCGTTGCCGACGGGGCTTTTGATCCCGGCCTGAGCGGGGGCTCGTCGTGGTGGTCGTGAGCTATCCTGCTCGAACCATTTTCTTTCTGAGTGCCATCGACTTGCGGGCAAGCTTCTCAACAAGGCCCCAGATATCAGACACGACCACTAACCTGCCAAGCGAAGAGCGTATGAGAAGAAGCTCTTCTTCCGTGACGCCCGAAAACAGTGGCAGCAGAACCGAGTACACCGAGATCACCGCCACCGAAAACAGAACAACTTCACCCACACCTAGCCAGCTACGCACGAACGCGTGCGGGGCGAATGCAAAGGATAGCGCTGCGGCAAGAGCCGCGGCAAGGTTCGTCCTGAGAATCTTTCCGGCTGGAATGCGCAGGCCGAACCTTCCCCTTATAAAGTAGAGGTGACCTATTACACCGGGCAGAATGAAGCTCACGGCCGTTGCAAGTGCAGCCCCGGCTATTCCGAAAAACGGAGCAAGGATGAGGGTTAGTGTGAAGAGAACTGCGCTACCCATCATTCCCAGCAAAGCCGCCCCTCCCGGTCTGTTGGTCCCGGACAGGAAGGAAAGCTGCACGTAGGAGCCGAAGTTCACACCGAGAAATCCTAGTGAGATAATGCTCAGTGCATAGTAGTAGTTTTCGTAGCCGTGGTCGTAGAGAACTTGGACGAACTGGTGTGAGAAAAGGACGAACATGAATATGAAAGGCGCAAGCAGTACGGCATTTACGAGGACCGAGACGGGATAAGTTTTGGAAAACTTAGCTTTGCCCTGTTCAGCTGAAAGCTCCGAGAACGCCTGAAAGCTTGTAGAGGAGACTGGGTTTGTGATCACGTATAGCAAAGATGCCAGGTTTGAAAGCGCGCTGAACGCGCCCACTGCGGCGGTGCCAGAAAAGAGTTGTAACAGTATCAGCTGCCCCTGTGTTGCAGCGCCCCTAACAATGTTTGAAGCGTATCCCGGGGAGCCGAACCGAAGTATCTTCCTTACGTCGGCCATAAACGACACCGGCTTCGAAAGTCCAACCCGTGGAAGGAAAACAAAGCCCAAAAGTACACTGGCATAGTAGCTCAGGACGAAGCCATAGACCGCGCCTTCTATCCCGAACCCAAGGAATATGAGTGCGACTGAAGCTACGGTCTTGATAGCTGCCTGCGAAAAGAGAATCACCGCGGTGTACGAGTTCATGAACCTCCCGTTGAATGCACCAGTCATGAAATTCATGATTCCCTGAGCCGGGATGGTTGTAGCGGCAAGCTCTGAGTAGAGGACGAGCGATCCTGAATGGACAAGTGAGGTAACTAAAAAGGGCGAAAGTGCAATCACGAAGGCGGCAACCGCGACGTGAACCGTCACCGAAAGCACAAGGCCACTACTTGCAATTCCCCGGGCGGCTGGTTCTTCCCCCTTTTTTGCGTGGTAGGAAATAAACCGCGTAACCGCACCCGAGACGCCGATCATCGTAAACGTTATGAAGAGCGCCGTGGGAACGAGCGAAAGGGTGTACAGCCCGTATCGCGTGACACCAAGCAGTCTTGCGACAAGTATCGCTCCAACCCCCTGTACAAAGAGCGAGCCCACACTACCTAGCAACAGGCTGAGAGAGCCCCTTCCCATCCTTTCTCTGAGAGGGCCGGACAATTTACTATGAACAAATCGTTAATAATTTAAGCGCTTTTGTGATCTAACCCGCATAATGAAACATCTCAGGGTGCTTGGCGTGACTGAGGATGCTTGGTTTGTAACAGGGGGAAGGCTGGCATTTCTCGATCTCATGAAAGCATTGAAGGTTGCTGAAAACAGTGTAACGCTCATCAAGTCGAGTGGAATTTCCTCCTCAATTATTCGTCTTAATGATGTTCCAGTTCACGTGATAAGGGTGCCAAAAGTGAGAATTCTTGGACCGCTCCTCTTTGTTCTAAGGCTATTCTTCACGATTCCCGCCTACATGACCGCGTCTGACGTCGTCGTGGTAAACTCCGGGTATCCTCTACTACTCATAGTGTTTTTCGCAAAACTTTTCCGAAAGAAAGTTGCCGTGCTTCAGCACGATGTGCTTTCAATGGACTACCTTCAAAAGGTGGCGGCAACCCCTTCCAGGCGCATCACCGCCGTTCTAAGGTGGGTCCTCCTCTACCCGCCTCTTGTCCTGAGCGACGGGGTGCTTTCGATAAGCGGAGACACCGCCCGAAGGCTCAGGCGTACCGGTTACCGCAAAAGAATATGGGTTGTAGGAAACGTGGTGAAGTAAAATAAGGGTGATTACTGTTTCTAGGCTCGAGCCGAGCAAGAGACCTCAGGATTTTCTCGATATTGCGGAGCGCGTGGCGCATGCTCTCGGTCCCGTCGAATTTGTGTGGGTAGGTGAGGGTAATCTCAGGAAAGGCATTGTCGAGGAAGCGAAAGACAGGAGTCTTTCTCACGTGAGTTTTCCAGGCAGACTGGATGACAACTCGAAAGACAGGCTCTTTAGGTCGTCAGATGTTTACATAAGCACGAGTGAAAGTGAGGGCTTTGCTCTTACAGTGGGTGAAGCCTTTCTGAGGGGGCTCCCCTGCGTTGTGTACGACCTCCCGGTTTACTCTGAGGTGTACGATGACTTTGTTCTGAAAGTCAGAAGATATGACACCGTGCAGTTCGCTGAAACTGTTGTTCGTGTACTACGTAACCCCGAAGAATATGCGCAGCTTGTGCAGAAGGCGGCACACTTTGTCAGAGAGAACTACTCCTACAAGGCGGTAGGAAGCAGGGCCACGTCGGCTCTTGTTGAACTTGTGTATGGTCGAGAAAACCGTGGTGAGAAGTAGTGGTCACCCCTACATGACGCCGCGTAAGCGCTCGGGTGTACGGTGTAAGAGTTTACATGGGAGAAAAGTCTTTTGTGTGTGTGGACGATATGCAAATCATGACAGAGAGCACGCTTGACCCTATGGTGCTTGCCGAGGAGGCAAAACGTATTGTGCGCGAAGAGGAAGACTGGCGGGCAAAGAAAACACTCAACCTGATTGCGAGTGAAAACGTGATGAGCCCCGTTGCCCGGGCGCTTTACAACTCCGACTTTCAGCACAGATATGCCGAGGGTGAAGTGGGAGAAAGGTATTATGAGGGTGTCCGGTACGCAGACGATATCGAAGCACTATGTGAAAGGAGTCTTTCGCAGCTTGTTCGGGTGGACTATGTGAACGTAAAACCGCTCTCAGGCGCCCAGGCCAACCTTGCCGTGTTTTTCGCATTTGCAAAGCCAGGAGACCACGTAATGAGTGTGGACCTTCCGAGCGGAGGCCACATAAGCTACAGGGAATTTGGTGCCGCTGGCTGCCGCGGACTTGTGGTAGATAACATACCGTATAACTCCGAGTCGCTGGGTTTTGAACTTGAGCTGCTTAGGAGTAAGCTGCGAGAGCTCAGGGGGAAGCTTACGATCGTGACCCTTGGCGGAAGCCTGTTTCTTTTCCCCCACCCGGTGAGGGATATTGCAAGAATCCTTGAGGAGGAGGGAATGCGTTCAGAGGTTGTGCTTCATTATGACGCGGCCCATGTGTTCGGACTTGTCGTCGGAGGTAAGTTTCAGGATCCTGTGGCAGAAGGAGCCGATGTTATTTCAAGCTCAACCCATAAGACCTTTCCCGGTCCACAGGGGGGTGTGCTTCTCGGTGCGAGACTAACCGACAAACAGAAGTCCTCCCTACGTAAAGCAGTGTTTCCGGGTCTTGTGTCAAACCATCATCTGCACAGACTGCCGGCTCTTGCATATACAATAGCAGAAATGGCTCGCTTCGGACACGACTACGCATCACAGGTGGTTTCGAACGCGAAGCGGCTTGCGAAGGCGCTGGATGAAAGCGGTTTCAGGGTGCTCGGTAAGGAGAAGGGTTACACCGAGTCTCACCAGGTCGCCCTTGACGTCCAGCCTTACGGTGGGGGTGCGCCCGTTTCGCTCGCTCTTGCCCAGGCGGATATCATCACAAACAAAAACCTGCTACCCGGCGAGAACCCGAGAAACTCGAGAACTCCAGCGGGTATCAGGCTCGGAGTGCAGGAACTAACACGCCTGGGAATGAATGAGGCCGAAATGGAACGCATTGCCGAGCTTTTCACGCAGGTTGTGATAAACAGAGAAAATCCGGAAAGTGTAAGGCACGCCGTCCACGCACTGCGCAGCGAGTTCACGGAGGTGCGCTATACCTTTGTCTCCTGAATCCACCTGAGCGTGGTTTCATCGAGGTATATATCGTCGAACACGGAACCCGTCGCCTCCCTCAGCCTGAGCGTGTCCACGATTGTTGAGAACCTTCCTCCTGCAATCCCGTTTGCGATGAGCGCTGCACCTATTGCCCCCTCCTTTGAAAGCGCTCCAAAGGTCTCAAGGAATGATACTTTGAGACCGAAGGTGTGTTCTATTTTTTCTGAAATGTACGCGACGTATTGCTTGACCCGGGAGACCCGTCCCGAAATGAACACTTCCTTGGGCTTTATGCCGCTTGAAGCCATCATGCTTCCGATATCTCCAAGAATACCCGATGTATACGCTTCCATCAGTACCCTCGCCCTCTCGTTTCCGTTGAAGGCGTGCAAAAAGAACTCTTCAGGTACGGTCTCACCGTTTGCAAAGAGGTAGAGAACACCACCCTCGTATGCCCGTCTCTTGTCCACAGTGCCAAGGAGTGCTGCTATTTCTCCGTCAAAGGCCCCCCTTGAGGACATTCCCATTGAGGACAAGGTTCCGCCTATACCGTTTACTATCTCACCCGAGGATACCGCGACGAATGCGTTAAAAGCGGAGCCAAGTTCTGCTAGAATGAATTCCGTATCTGACACTGCGGCACCGCTCCTCGTACTCTGGGTGTAAATGCCGAGCGCTGCGGCACACACCTTGTCGGATGTGCCAAGGTCAATTCTGTTGAACCTTCGTTCTCTTGGGACTGTCGGGAGTTGCTTTACCGCAGGTATCACGTATGCATCAATATTCGCCTGCTTGAACACTGCAATGACGTTTGCAAGTGACGATGTCATGTAATCCTGTCTCTTTAGCGATATTTCGAGGAAGTCCCGGGGCGTCATTTCGCGGACGAGCTTCAGTCGAGTTCCGAATCCCGAGGGCACTACTACAGAGCGCACTTCAAAGCCCGAAAGGGTTTCAAGTGTAACTCTGGGTCTTTCTCTGACGAACCTGGCCGTGAACGACTTGTCCAGAACAACCTTTACTGCTCCTGCATTTTCCTCAAGTAGCACAATGTCGTAAAGCGCGCTTCCTTGGTCCATTCCGCCGGTTATCATGCCGGACGCAACTCTGAAATTCATTTCTGGTTGCTTAAGGAATAAGTGTTTTGTTTTCACTGCTAAAAACCGAAAAACAAACATAGCACTTCTTGCTAAGGGCGTTATGCACACCCTAACCATAGGGCGGGGACAAATCGGCTTTTCTTCCGCACATTTTGTGTACTCAGAGACTTTCAGAGAGCCCCTGCATGGTCACAACTATCAGGTGGGTGTGAGCGTTCAGGGCTCACCCGGACCTGACCGCTTTGTGATGAACTTTTTAGAGCTCAAGAAAATCACAAGAGAACTGGTTCGCGAGCTCGACCACAGGTTTCTTCTTCCTGAAAGAAACACTCTTATCAGTGTAGCGAAAAAGGTCTTCGAAGGAAAGCCGGTCGTGGAGCTCAGATGCGCCTATGGTGAGGTGTACGTGCTACCGTCGGAAGGCGTGTGTCCTCTACCAGTCCAAGATACGACCGTCGAAGATATTTCTTCCTATCTGTGCTTCAGGCTAAAGGAGGCCCTTAAGAGAAGAAGTGGTCTGAAACTCGTAAAGGTTGAGGTGTGCGAGTCTCCAGGCTTCTGCGCCTCAACGAGTGAGACACTTGAACCTAGCTAGTACCTGAACGCCCTGAATTTTCCCCTGAGTAGTCTCCTCATGGCTTTTGAGAGCTCCTCATAGGTTGTGAACTCAGAAGTCTCAACCCTGGCACCGGGTGTATCGTCGGAGCTGCGTTCATACACACTGAGCACGAAACTTGAGGAAGGTTTTGTGATGAACACATAACACTTCTTTCCGTCGTAGTCGCACTCAACCCTTACACCCTCGTCTTGTTCGAGAGTAGCAAGGGCTCTGAGGATTCCTTCTTCCGTTTCAAGCTGCTTTTCCGTGTACAACGCGATAAATAAATTTTGTGCGCGCTTATAGGATTTACACGATTTCAAAGTCAAACAAAAATAGCACTCACTCGGTAGATAGGTGTCATGGATAAGCTCCTTTTGTACAACACACTTACCCAAAGAAAGGAGGAATTGACGCCGATATCACGGGGTAGAGTTAAGATGTTTGTTTGCGGTCCAACCGTTCAGGACAGATTGCACACCGGTCACGCGAAGACCTACGTGGCATATGACGTACTCGCGAGACTTCTCAGGTTCATGGGCTACCAGGTGACGTTTATAATGAACATAACAGACGTGGACGACAAGATATGCGAGGCAGCAAAGAAAGCGCGTTCAGATCCCGTGGAGTACGCGGACCGTTATGCGAAACTCTTCGTTGAAGACATGAAGGAACTCAACGTGAGTTCCGTAGACAGCCTCGAGCGCGCATCGAAGTACATGAGTGAGATGATCCGTCAGATAGGCATACTCATTGCAGGGGGTCATGCGTACACCACTGGGCGAGGCGTTTACTTCGACGTTTCGACCTTTCCTGCTTTTGGAAGGCTTTCGCACCAGACTCCCGAAGAACTCATGCTAAGGCCAGTGGACCTTTCAGCCGACAAAAAGTCGCCGGTCGACTTCGCGCTGTGGCGCAGAACTGACGAGTTTCCAAGCTGGGACTCGCCCTGGGGTAGGGGCAGACCAGGCTGGCACATCGAGGATACCGCGATCACCATTTCAAACTTTGGTCCGCAGTACGACCTGCACGGTGGTGCCTATGAACTTGTTTATCCGCATCATGAGGCCGAGATTGCCCAGGCGGAGTGCGTAACGGGCGTGTCTCCGTTAGTTCGTTACTGGGTGCACACAGGCCTTCTTAAAGTGGGTGGAGAAAAGATGTCCAAGTCTCAGGGCAATGCAGTGTACTTGAGGGACGTTCTTGACCACTATGGCGCTAACCCACTACGACTCTACATTCTCTCCGAGCACTATAGAGCGGACACGCATTTCTCACCCGACAGGCTCACAGAGATGACGAGGCGGTTGAATGAATTCAGGGCGGACACCCGTCCCTTACAGATTCGTGATGCTCGGGCGATGGACGTGTCGGAGGCATTCCTTAAATTTAAGCAAAGGCTGCTCGACGACCTCAACACCCCGTCTGCGCTCGACTTTTACTTTAGTCTTGCAGACACCGGAAGCTCTGAAAGAGAGAAGGCACGGGCGGCGCGGGAAATTCAGGTCGCTTCAAACATACTTGGCGTTGATCTGACTTGATAAAAAATTACGAGATGAACGAGGTCGGCTGGTGGTCCCAGTGGAGCAATCTCGTGTGGCTCTCGTCAAAGGTGTACCTCCTTTCTACGCAGTTTTTTGACGAACCGTTATTCAACAGGCTGGGTTACACCGAAAAACAGGACTTCGGCATGTATCTTCAGCAGGCTGAAAGTGTGTTTCGCTCGAAGGGGGTAAAGTCCAATGTTGTAATTCTTGACAGCCATTCGTCGCTTGCGGGGCGTCTGCTCACCGACGGCTACACTCAGGCGGACAGGATGCACGTGCTTGAATGCGATCACATAACGCATATGTTCACGCCCGAGGGTTTGCACGTGACAACCGACGACAGCCTTGAAGAGTGGGAAAGGGTGTACCTTGAAGTGTTCTACGGCTCGCAGGACCTCTTTCGCCCTGTCACTCTTGCGCTCAGAAGAGCCATGGCGACCGGCAGGGTGACCCTCCTGCACAAAGAAAGTGAAGGAAGGGTTGTGTCAGTTCTTGCAACGTACGAAAGCGAGCGATTCCTCGGTGTCTACTGCGTGGGAACCTTGCCATCACAACGAGGACATGGTCATGCATCGCAGATGATCTTCGAGGCTGCAAGGCTTGCTGCATCAAAGGGAAAGGGACTTATTCTTCAGTGTTTTGAGTCCGACTCAGTTGAAGGTTTCTATGAAAAGCTGGGATTCAGGAGGGTGTACACAAAAAGGGTGTTTACGAAGGGTACCGCGCTGCCTCAGAAGCAACCGCGGCACAAATAACCATGAGACCTGCAAACACCGCTGACGAAAATACAGCTGCCACACCTGGCTTTTCCAGGTAGGATGCGATCAGGTAGGTGCATGTAAGTGCGAAAGCTATTGCATAGAAGGGTGTATCCTGGTGTCTCCTCACGCGAACGGAACCTCCTCCTTTTTTGATTTTAGCATTCGCCAGGTGCCGAGTGCCCTTGCGCACTCCTTTCCCCTGAAGTCGGTCACCCAGCCTTCGGCAACGGCGATTGTTCTGCCCGTCCTGATTACCCTTCCATGCACTCTGAAAGGCGAGTCAAGTAGTGGCTCGAGGAAATTCACCTTAAGCTCGACCGTGAACTGATCCACACCGTCATTTTTAGTCATTACGGCTATTCCGCATGCAGTGTCGAGCGCGTACATGACCACTCCTCCGTGTGCCATCCCACCGCGCCTCATAGTTAGCTGGTTGAGTCCGAACTCGAACACGGTTTCCCCCTCCTGAACTTCGACTACTCTTATTCCGAGCGCCCTGTACAAACCTGCTTCCTGTTCGAATGCGCGCTGGAGCTCCTTTTCGAGTTCGATGCCTGACTTCCTTGCATGTTCGAAGGCCCGCCTGAAGCCGAGGTTCTCAACGAGCTCAAATACCATATACGCCTCTCGGTAGCCACTTATTTAGTCTTTGCGAGTACTCAGGATAACCATGTGCTATTCGACCTCGCCCGATACCAGTGCGAATTCCCTGATCACCTTCTGCAGCACATCGTATGGTATGGTGCGTGGTGAAAGCATTATCACGGGTACAACTTCGCGGGGAAGGTCGTTGAGTTTCCTTTTAACTTCCTCCCTCCCTCCCAAAAGTGTCAGCTCGGAAAGCAGTTGGTCGCTCACTTCTTCAGCTGCCGCCTTACGTCCTCCTGTCGAATGCGCCTTGCGTATGCGCTCAACCTCCCTTTCGAAACCGTGCTTTGCGACGAGCGAGCTGTAATAATCCCCCATCGATGATATATAGAAGGCGATCGTTTTCTTGGCTTCTGAGATGATCGCCCCGTGCTCGGCGAGTGAGGAGGGAATGAATGGGATGTACATGAACACCTTTTTGTTTTTGCCCGATGCACTGACAAGCCTTGCGGCGCGCTCGATTCTCGAAAGCGGGTAAAGCGTAACCACTGCGCCATCCGAGCTCCTGCCCGCGCGCTCGAGCATACTGTCCCCGAGCGCAGCGATGAAAATCTCGAGACTGCTACGTGCAGGTTCTGTAAAAAGCTTAAAACGGCCTTCCATCCCATGAGGGGAGTATGGCAGCCCTGAGGCGACTCTTCTTACAGATGCAGTGTACACTTCCAGCCTCTTAACAGGAGAGGAAAAGCTAGTGCCGTACCAGTCTTCCACCAGTGCCCTTGCGCTCGTACCAAGGCCGAGAAAGAACCGCCCATCTGACGCCTGGTCAAGCGTCGCCGCTGCCATCCCGATAAGCGCAGCGGACCTTGAAAAGACATTGATCACGCCTGTGCCCACTTTTATGGTGTTTGTGCTCCTGAGAACAAGCGCACTCACCACAAGGGCATCAGTGCTCCACGCCTCAGGGATGAATGACCTTGAGGCCCCAGCCGCCTCCGCCACTTGAGAAAGCCTGATCGCGCTATCGGCCGTCAGTCCGCGCCAGTCGTAGGTTACCCCCCATTCCACAGGCGCTACACCGTAGCGGTGCGCAATAAGCATTATCACACGGTGGATGGCCGGCCTAGATACAGTTTGGTTTTCTTCACTGCGTACTCTGCGTACAGGGGGTTGGTCTCGGTTTCCAGGGCAACTATCTTCGGTGCCATACAGGGCAGGGCGATCAAGCGTGGAGCCTCGGGAAGTTACTTAACCAGAATCTTGCGATTTCTTCCCTTGTGGCAATCCAGACACCTTGGTGTTCCTTAACGTAGTCTATAAACCTTGCAAGTGCCTTGATCCTTCCGGGTCGTCCGGTTATCCTGACATGGGTGCCCACACTCATCATCTTTGGTTTTCTTTTCGACTCCTCATAGAGGACATCGAATGAATCCTTCATGTACTCAAAAAACTCAGTTGATGTCGAGAACCTGTTCATCGGGTATAGGAAGTGGAAGTCGTTCACGTCGGGCGTGTAAGGCAGTATCAGAAATCCATTTTGCCCGTAATAATAGGGCAGGTCGTCGTTGTACGCATCGGAGTCATAGATGAAATTTTCAAAGCTCTGTACTATGTCTAGCGTGTTCTCGCTGGGCTCCCTTGCGTAAAAGCCGACCGGGGGCTTCCCAGTAACCTTTTGTATTACCTCTACTGATTTTCTGATTTCCTCTAGCTCTTTGTCGTGTGACATTCTATAAAGCTCTGTCCATCGGTAGCCATGATCACAGATTTCATGACCATCTGAGACTATGCGCCGAGCCGCATCCGGATTCAGGAGTAGAGATGTGGCTGTCGCGAAAAAGGTTGACTTTACGCCTTTTGCTCTGAAAAGCTCGAGCATGCGCCAGATACCCACGCGTTGCGCATATTCGTAAACGCTTTCCATGCCCACGTCGCGGACCCTATCATCTGGTGGACCGAACTCGCCAATCGTTTCAACTATGCCGTCCACAGGGTAGGAGTGCTCCGCTCCTTCCTCAAAGTTGACCACAAGAGAAATCGCAAGGGTGCTATCTCCGGGCCACCTGAAGTCCGGTGGGCTTTCCCCGTATCCCCTGAAGTCCCTGACGTAAACCATGACTGGTGTTGAAAAGTGTCCTACTTAACCGTTTCTCCTCCGGGTCCCTGCCGAGTATTACACTGCGGTGTCACGAACAACGCAGGAAAGATGCAGGATCCCGCGGCTCGACGTCCGAGGCAAGGGGATGAAAACACACAAGGGTGCGACCATCCGCCAGCTAGTGTATCCGGTGGACCCGTGCAGAGACGGTCGTCAAAGGCGAATCCAAAGCTTAGATGTGCAGTAATTGCGAGGCATTTTGAGATAGAATGGCACTGCCCCATTTACGGGCTTCTCTTTCCGTGATCAGCTTTTGTATAACGTAGTCACCAAGCACCTGTGCCAGCTGTCTTTTTGCCGTCTTTGCTGAAAGCCAGATGAACTCAGGGATCCCGTGTCCATCAGACCCATAGACAATCTTCGAGACAGGCGCCATCTCTAGTATCCCTTTGAGCACTCCACTAGAGAGCGGGGGGAAGAAACGTGGTGGGATGGGAGTGGACGTTTCGAGAAATACATTCGGAAAAGCCTGTGCGAGCCAGGCAGCCTCCTGACTGTATGGATATCCCCCGTGGATGAGCACTACGTTCGTTTTGCCGAGACCCCCGTCCTTCAGAGCGGGTTCAAGTAGCAGAGGGTTGCACCCGTCCCCGAGTATGTCCGTATCACCCAGTCCAGTGTGAAGCTGCAACATGACACCGTTACGCGCGGCGAATTCGGCTGCATTCAGGAGGAGGTAATTTCGCAGCTTTTTTGCATATGGGCCGAACCATCGTCTCTCGCCACCCCCCGCTTTTACTTTGAGAAACTCGTCCTTTGCATCTTCGGCGCTTACTGGTGTAACGTTCAGTCCTGTGCGGTAGGCGATAACAGACTTGAAACCCTTCGCACCGAGTCCTGAGATAGCATGTCTCATACACTCGGAATAGCGCTCAAGAAGTTCGTCGAACGAACCTGCCGTGTACAGGACTTGGTCGAGGAGCGGCTCGAGGCGTACGACCCGGTAGAGCTTGCACGGCGCGTTTTTTTGCATGGTGTCCAGCGCCTCGCGATATAACCCATCATCGAGGACTAGGGAGTCGATTCTTGCGTCCTTAATCAGTTCTCTTACATAGTCCCAGAAATCTCGAGCTCTGCGATTTCTCGCTTTGAGCATGTGTCCGAGATCTGGCTCACACCCGAGAAAATCCGAGAGGCTCCTTAGAAAGTACCTAAGAGAGAAGGAGTCTTCGAGCTTCACTGCATTCCGTGCAAATCCCCTCACCGTCGGCCCCCCGTTTGAAAATAACCGGACGACCTCATCCTCCCTGAGTTCACCGGTTACAGGAAGAGCAAAACAGTGCAGATCGGTAACGGCCTCGCGTTCAAGGTGTAACATATTCCGACGACAACATTCGCAACAGACGACGCTAAATAGTTTGTGATATGGGGAAGGTCGGCTTAAGATTGCAATTCCTTGGTTACTGGGGAAGTCTCGTGCACAAAGCATAATACAGACGTTCCGTTTAGGTTTACCGCCAAGTTGACGACACTCGCTGAGCGCATAAAAGCTGACCGTGTAAATCTCGTGAAGTTTCAGTGGGTGGGAAACGACCTTATCCAGAGGGCGCTTGAGTCAACAGCCGAGTTCCTAGAGTCCCATGTATCCGAGGGTATCGGGATAACAAAGGGAATGCAGTCGTTCAATGTGCTTGACCGAATGGCAGACGGTGCATCGTATGGACCAGAATCCTCCGAGTTTCGCCTGGTGCCTGACCCCGAAACCTATGCAAGAGTGCCATACGCCCCGGGTACGGCGCGGTTCATCGCCGAGTTGCGGGAACTAGACCTTAGTCCTTCGCCAACTGACGCAAGGCATGCACTGCGCAGAACAATTGATCGGCTGCGCTCCTTTGGACTTGAACCAAAAGCTTCACTTGAGCCCGAGTTTTACCTTCTAAGGGTGGAACAGGGTGTTCCAGTGCAACCCTATACCGAGAAATTCGGGACATCGCACAGCTATGACCTGCTCTCCGAATTCCTACACGAACTCGTTTACTCTCTGTCAGAAATGGGAGTGCGCGTGGAGAGAATCAAGAAGGAGTACGGTGGCTCTCAGATCGAGCCTACGATACGTTATTCCGATGGCCTTAAGGCGGCGGACGACTTCGTCACTCTGAGGGATGTAGCGAAGGGGGTCTCCTCAAAGCGTGGGCTGGTTGCATCATTTATGCCGAAGCCGTTTGAAAAAGGACCCGCAAGTGGTCTTCACCTTCACCTGAGTCTCCTCGACCGGAATAAAGAGAACGCATTTTACAGCTCACATGATCCGCGTGGGCTGGGGTTGAGTGATCTCGCCTACCACTTTGTTGCAGGTGTTCTCGAGCACATAGTGCAGCTTTCTGTGTTCTGTGCTCCTACCACGAACTCTTATAAGCGTCTCCGTCCCGGGACATGGGCGCCCTCCCATGTCTTCTGGGGATTCGACAACAGGGCGGCCATTGTGAGAGTACCCTCCTCAGCCAAGGGTTTCGAGTCAGGTGAGAAGAGGCTGGAAATTAGGCTCGGAGATCCATCTGCAAATCCATACCTCTATATCGCTTCCGTACTCGAGGCAGGACTTGACGGAATAAAAAGACGTCTTGAGCCACCGCCTGCCCTGACCATCGATCCTGCGAAAGAAAGTGAGTCAAAGCTCGAGGAGCTCGGCATCAAACCGCTTCCGCGTACACTTGGAGAAGCGATACGGGAGGCGGTCTCCGACGGCTGGGTTAGGAGCGTCTTTGGCGACCACCTCGTAAGCGAGTACATCAAGGTGAGAACCTCCGAATGGAATGCGTTCACAGACCATGTGTGCGAATGGGAACACAGAAACTATCTTGAGTCTTTCTGAAACTCGCTTACAGGTTTTGCGTGGTTTCGGAAGGGTTTATTAAGGGGAGCCTAGAGTTATACGGCAAAAGTGGGCACAAAGGCTTTTGCGCGCGAGTCGACAGGTCTTGTAAAGGAATACGGCGTTAAAGAGTTCCTGCTTTTTGCATCGGCGGCCGTCTTCGCGCTTGTGTTTACAACCACTCAGTTTGCGTGGTTCTACGGTAACACCCTCGGTGCAAACCTGCCTCTTTCCCTGCTTGTCGCGTCAATTCCATTCGTCATTCTCATGGTGGCGTATATTGCGATGGGGATTATGATGCCCCGCTCTGGTTCGGACTACGTCTGGGTGAGCAGGGTGTTTCATCCGTCAGTGGGGTTCACATGGTCTCTTGTATACATGTTTTCGGTGTTTTATGTTGCCTATGTAGGGGGAGTCTTTGCCTTTTCCTATGCCTTTTCAACCGCTCTTACGGTCCTCGGTCTTACCTCGAATTCTCCGTACCTTACTAATCTTGGAAACTTTCTCGGAGGATCGCTCGGTTCGTTTTACCTTGCGGTCCTCTTTACGCTGATATTCGGTCTTTTTGCGGTGTTCGGATCAAGACTGATCAAGGCCCTTCTTTTCATAAGCTGGGCGTTTGCGATAGTAGGAATTGCACTAATGTGGTATGTTCTTGCGTCATCAAACCCAGCGGAATTTGCATCAAAATGGAACGCGCTTCTTGGCTCGCTTGGTAGTGGGGCAAGCTATCAGGCGCTGTATAGTGCCAATCTGTCATCGTTTCCTGGTACGGCAACGGGTGCGGCCGCCATTATCGGCGCGCTACCTCTCGCTTCTCTCTTTCTTCTGGGAGGAAATTACGTCAACGCAGCAGCCGGGGAGCTCAAAAATGTAAAGCGCTCTCTGCCCTTTGCCCTGCTGCTGTCTCTCTTGTTTGGAATGCTATACTGGAGCGTGACCGCCGCGCTTACGCTAAGGGCGGTTGGCGCAAACTGGATTACAGTAGTCGGCCATGGCTGGGACTCAAACCCGAGCGGATATGGGCTTCCCATTCCGCCGTCGCAGCCCCTAATGCTTGCTGTGATTTCCTATCCCAATACCGCACTCACGGAGGCTGTCCTCATTACATACCTGACCGGTTCTGTGGCTACCATGTTCACCTACTTCTGGCTTTCCACAAAATATTTCTTCGCATGGTCATTCGACCGACTCATCCCAACCAAGTTTGCCGATGTCTCTCAGAGATTTCACACTCCCTATATCGCAACTATGGCAGTTGTCGCAATTGGTGTCGTGGTTTCTGCGCTGTACGCTCTTCTGGGGTGGTCCACAGCATTTACCCTCGGAACAGTGATCTGGGACATCGCATTTGTCGTGCCCGGGCTTGCCGTCATGGTCTTTCCGTGGGTTCGCAAGGATGTATATGAAAACGCTCCCGGCTGGGTAGCAAAAAAGGTTGCCGGTATCCCGGTAATTAGCTTTGTCGGTCTACTCACCGCCGTTCTCTTCGCTTGGCTCGGGTATATAGCGTACACGGATCCCGTAATAACCACACCGACGACGATGAGCTTCGAAGTGGCGGCTGGCCTTGTCGTGTTTGGCCTCGCGGTTTACTTCGCTTCCTCGCGGTATCACAAAGCACATGGCCTGGACCTGCAGCTTGCCTTCAAGCAGATACCACCTGAGTAGAGACCCGGAGAAGCGCGACTCCCTGAATTGCGCGCCTTGCGATTCGGCTGGAGGCGAATGAAAGCACGCTCAATTGATCGGAACCGCACCCAGTCAGATGAAGATGTTTTCCCTTTCCACTCCTTGTGGTAGCTTCTTCGACATCACCTGAAAGTTTCGGCCGCCTTCAGTATAGAAATCAGTTAGGGAGTATCCCTTTGCAAAGTAGGTTTCATACACGCTAGCCGTGGCTCCGCGCCATTCGACTGTTTCCTTGGGTCTCTTTGTCTTGAGTAGCGAAAGATCGCTTGGAATTTCCACCCTTACATAAGTGGAATCAAGATCCGTTATAACGTCATTTACGAGCCTGAGACCGTTTTCTTCTCGCGTAATTACCGCATCTTCCATCCCGCGGTACTTCGGTCGCACGCCGTCGAGCCTTTCGAGCACGTGCTTGGATCCAAGGTACCATTCGGCGACCACCCGGTCGGACCTCAGTCCGGAGTTGATTGAATCGGTCATCGTTCCGTAGTGATTCCGGTCATATGTCCTTGCAATTGCTCCGAGCTTCCGAAGGTTAAAGTTCGAGTTCAGTCCCTGTAGCGGGTCAAATGTCCAAGAAATAAGGGAGAACCCCTTCTCAAGCGCCCACCTTCTCTGATAAAGCTTGAGCTCCATACCGAGACCGGAACTCCTGTATTCCTTTGTAACCCCTGTCATGTGTGAGTAAAGGAATATCCTCCCCTTTCTGTAGCCCGGGAAGGAGAACGAGAAACCGACTGGCGTCTTTCCTTCGCGAGCAAGAAGCACAAGACCGCCGTTCGACTTGACAGCTGTAAGAAGGTCTTTGAGTATCGTGTCCATGTCGCTTGCGCCCCAGGCATTCCTTATCACCTGAATACCTTCCCTTATCACGTCCGGATCGACCACGGGTGATATGACAGCCATGCCAGTCAGAAAGGAATACGGAATATATAATTAAGGGTTCACACAGCCGCTTGTGTAGAGTGGGGACAGTGACGGAAAATGCTTATATCGGGGGTGGCTATTGTGCAGCAGCGTGATACGCTGGCTGCATCACTTCATTTTGAGGTGCAAAGGATGAGCACACTCGAAGCTTACAATGTTAGACTGCCACTCAAGATACCCTTCGAGACGAGTTTCGGCGTACAGCGTGCAAGAGATGCACTTGTACTCAGATACGTTTCAGATGTCGAGGCGTACGGCGAGAGTGTGACCGATGCGGTTCCCGGTTACAGCTACGAATGCAATGGTACCGCACTTTACATTATCGAAAACCACTTAATCCCTATTCTTAAAGAGACTGAAGAACCCGGTGAGTTCATGGAAATGTCGAAAAAGATAAAGGGCCATAATATGGCAAAGTCGGCGATAGAAACCACACTGTGGGACCTTCAAGCAAAGAGGATGGGCAAAAATCTTAAAGAGATGATAGGCGGCACCAAGGCGGAAATAGACTCTGGAATTAGTATAGGGATACTACCGATGCCGGAACTTCTTGCCATGGTCCGCAGTTCGCTTGAACGCGGCTACAAACGAATAAAGCTCAAGATCAAGCCGGGGTGGGATGCGGACGTGGTCAGGCGGGTAAGGGAAGAATTCGGCGATATACCCCTTACAGTTGACGCAAACCAGGCATTTGGCACCGATCCAGAAAGAATTCTGCAGCTTGACAGGTTTGACCTAATGATGATCGAGCAACCACTCGAAGAGGGTGATCTCGTCGGCTCCTCAAAGCTTCAAAAAAAGATGAACACCCCGATATGCCTAGACGAAAGCATTCACTCCGCCGCAGATGTGAAGAGAATGGTCGAGATGGACGCGGGAAGGATAGTGAATCTCAAGATAGGGCGTGTAGGTGGACTTGCGGAATCTCTCAGGATCGTTGAATACTGTGGTAAGAATGGGATCCCAGTGTGGTGCGGAGGTATGCTTGAGACCGGCGTGGGGAGGGCGCTCAACGTAATTTTGCAGTCTAGGGACGAGTTCAGGCTTCCCGGCGATACAAGTCCTTCGGACAGATATTTTGAAAGAGATGTGATCCAGAGTCCTTTTGTAATGGATAGGGGAAGGTTAAGGGTGCCTTCTGGTACAGGGCTTGGAGTGCAGCTGGATCTTCCGTTTGTCAGGGAAGTTTCACAAAAGACTGTGAATTTTGATCTGACATCCTCTCCTGCCTAGCGCCGGGCCCCTCCTCTCACGGATCAGTGACGGTTGGATAACCCTTCGCATGTTGGAATTGCTGAACCTGAATGGAGGCTCAAGCCTGGACAAAATTTTGTGATTTTGGCTACTTGCAACCGTTCTTGAGAATACTCGTTCGGTTTTTGAACGGGTTTGAGAATTGATAGGAAAAAGTTATAAGCACGATCTGGAGTTAGGGGTCTATGTATACTTTAAGGAGATCAGGTGTCAGCCGCAGCGTGACCGTCGCTGCCATTGCAGCGGTTATAATTGTCGGTGCTGCCGTGGCGCTAATCCTGACCCGGGCACCTTCCGCTCCGTCGTCGAGCACCACATCACCTTCTACGAGTACGTCACTCCCTCCCTCCACCTCTTCATCCTCTCCATCTTCCTCCTCTACGACATCGTCTCCGCCTGTCCTGCCGAACACACTTGTAATAGATGAAGCCTCCAGTCCCTCAACGAATGACCCTGGGGCCGTCATCGACAACAATGGCCTCGAGCTTGCCCAGAACACCGAGCTTCCTCTGATTTTCTTCAACAAGTCGAGTGACACACAGTTTGTGCCTGTGCTTGCGACGAGCTGGAACGAGTCGGCAAATGGGCTGTCCTATACGTTCAAGCTACGCCAAGGTGTGTACTACAGTAACGGCGATCCGTTCAACGCATACGTGGTGTGGTGGAATATCTACAGGGATATGTACATCAATCAGCCGGCTGATTTCATATTCTACACCTACTTCAACACTTCAGGTGTGAGTGTGGCAGATGTCAATTCCTTTAACACCCCGACCAATACGCCCACCAACTCCACCCTCCTTTCGGTAATGGAGAATCCTCACAACAGCGTTACCGTACTTGGTCCTTATGAAGTTCAGTTTCACTTGTCTACTCCGTTCGTGGCGTTCCTCTATACCATAGGCACCTCGCCCTGGGTGTTCGTCGACCCTCATGTGGTCGAAGAACACGGAGGGGTGGTGACAAACCAGCCTAACTCCTGGATGTCTGTTAATGGCACCACTGTGGGAGACGGCCCATACATATGCGAGCAGTACGTTCCCAATCAGTTTGCGGTCCTTGAGGCAAACCCGCACTACTGGGCTCAGAACCTGAGTAACAACTTCTTCACTGCGCCACCTCATATACAGAAGGTGGTGATCTACTACAAGACTGATGAGCTTACGCGCACGCTCGACCTCGAGTCCAATAAGGCTCAGGCGGCCATCATAACCTTCAACGATATCAAAAACGTTCTTTCCGCGGGCAAAAACCTGTATATACCCGCTACAGGACCCTCAGGTTCTCTTGAATTTGTCACAATAGACACCGAGAGGTTCCCGACAAATAATTCGCTTGTACGCGAAGCAATAATCGCTGCAATAAACGTAACCCAGATCGAGCAAGAGGTGTACAACGGCTACGCGATTCCGGTTGTGGGTCCTGAGCCAAGCGGTTTCTTCGGTTACAACAACTCGATTAAGCCGCCGGCATACAATGTGACACTTGCAAAGGAACTGCTCAAGGAAGCTGGCTACCCGAACGGCCAGGGACTTCCTCCCATAAACTTTGTCTATCCACAGAGCGCGTACCTTTCCCTGGTCGCACAGATAATGGTGCAGGACCTTGCGCAGATAGGTATAACACTCCAGGCACAGCAAGTATCCTTCGATACCTGGCTTAGCATATCCCTTGTTCCCGGGACGAACTCAACCGCGCCGATTATGAACTATGGCTCGTGGACCTACTATCCTGACTTCAGTGCGTATGAGTTCATAGTGGACCAGCAGCTCGGTGCATTCTTCTTCCTGAACAACCAGACCATAAACAATCTCATTCTCGAAAGCAACACCCAGCTGAACCAAACTCTCAGGGCGCAGGAAATCTCGCAGATAACGTTTGACGTAAAGCAGAATGCCGCCGTGATATGGCTCGGCCAGGACCTTGACCTGTACGACACGGGAGGCGGCTTTGGACCAGTGATATGGAACGAGTGCCTGAGCGGGATGTGGTACAACACGGCGTTCAACGGCATCGCCTTCAACTCGGTGTACTACACCTGTACGCCTTCCTAGCGTGGTCCTGAAATGGGGCTTGCGGGGTACATAGCAAAAAGACTTGTCTCAACGATCCCGGTTATAGTGGGAGTCACTTTTATCACTTTTTTTATATCCAGGGTGGTCGTGCCGAACCCCGCGAGGGCTTGGGCGGGCTTTCGGGCGACGCCCGAGGAGGTTCAGGCGCTTGCGGCGCGCTACCACCTCAACCAGCCGATTTACATCCAGTATTTTTACTATATGGAAGGGCTTGTGACCGGAAACTGGGGTATATCGCCAACCTCAGGAAGGCCTGTGCTTTATGATGTCACACTCTACTTTCCCGCGACCATTGAACTTGCTGTTGCCGCGGTGATCATAACAGTCGTACTGGGCATTCCTCTTGGTGTGCTCGCCTCGCTTCATCACAACGGAAAGGTGGACCACTCAATCAGGTTCCTGTATCTTGCGGGTTTCTCATCACCGCCATTTTTTGTTGCTCTTCTAATGCTCTTTGTTTTCGGGTACCTGTTTCACATCTTCCCTACGCAGGGGGAGCTCTCTCCATTTCTCACCCCACCCACCCACATAACTGGTATGTATGTGGTAGACAGCCTTCTTACCGGCAACTGGACTGATTTCTGGGACGCTTTGAGGCATCTCGTTATGCCGTCCGTAGCTCTTGCCTTGACCTATTTCGGCATAGTTACGCGTCTCACGAGGTCTTCCATGCTCGAAGTACTTCAGAAGGACTTCGTGAGAGCTTCCTACGCTAAGGGACTGAGCAGGAATACCGTGGTGTACAGGCACGCGCTCAGGAACGCGATGATTTCTACGGTGACCATTCTCGGTATACTTCTCGGGTCCCTTCTGAGTGGTGCGATAGTAATCGAGACCATCTTTTCGTGGCCGGGCATAGGCTACTATGCCACCCAGTCCATTGAAAACTTCGACTTTCCGGCCATAATGGGCGTCACCGTGCTTTTTACACTGAGTGTGGTTCTCGCAAATCTTGTGGCGGATGTTGTGTACGCCCTCCTTGATCCCAGAATAAGGGTGTAGGTCAGATGGGGGAAACGCTTGTTGACCGCGTGCGCCTCGCGTCAAGAAACGAAGAACTCAGGGTGACCCTGAGGATCATGAGGTCAAACCCCATGACTGTTTTTGGCCTTATCATTTCGGCTGGCTTCATATTTGCATCGTTGGTGATAGGTCTGAGCGCAAACCGTGTTCTGCCCTACAACCCCTATGCTCTTACCCCCTCCCTCCTGCACCCCCCGACTTTCGCCCATCCTCTCGGAACGGATGACCTGGGGCGCGATGTGCTGAGTCGGGTGCTTGCTGCTGCTCCAGTAGACGCATTTGTCGCCTTTTCTGTGGTCGCCCTTGCTGTCGCTCTCGGGATGTTCACCGGTGTCGTGGCGGGTTTTGCCGGCGGGTATGTAGAAGAAGTTATCATGAGGGTTACGGACATCTTTCTCGCGTTCCCCGGTCTCGTGCTGGCCCTTGCGATATCTGCGGCGCTTGGGCCTGGAGTAATCCACAGTGTGTACGCCCTTGCGCCCGTCTGGTGGCCCACGTATACCAGGCTTGCACGCGGCGAAACTCTTTCTCTGAAATCGCAGCAGTTTATCGAAGCGGCAAGGGCCGTGGGGCAGAAGAACCGCTATATTTTGGTCAAACACGTGATACCGAATATCCTGCCAACTCTCCTTGTCTACGCTACTATAGACTTGGGAAACGTGATAATCGTCTTTTCTGTTCTGAGCTTTGTGGGTCTTGGTGCACAGCCGCCAACCCCGGAATGGGGGCTTATGGTCGTGCAGGGTGAGCAATACCTCAACTCCGCTTGGTGGATTCCGCTTGCGCCCGCGGTTGCCATACTCATAGTCGCCATAGGTTTCAGTCTACTCGGGGACGGAATAAGAGATGCGCTCGACCCGCGTATCAGGGGAACATTCGGGTGACCTCAGTGGTCGGAGACGGATCCTTGATCGACGTCGAAAGGCTCACGGTCACGTACACCACCTTCAGGGGAAAAGTAAAAGCGATCACCAGCCTGAGCCTGAGTATTCCGAAGGGAAGAATAATCGCGATCGTGGGAGAGTCGGGATGCGGTAAGAGTACTCTCGGACTCAGCCTGATCCGGCTGCTACCTCGTAGCGCGACAGTGGAAGGTAAAATCTTCTACTCGGGAAGAAATGTGCTTGAAATGAAAGAAGAGGAATTTGCATCGATCAGGGGAACTGGCATATCCATGATCTTTCAGGAGCCCATGAGTTCCCTTGACCCCGTTTATACCGTAGGAAGACAGCTTATGGAAGCGATAGATGTGAGAGAAGGGAGGAAGGACCCGGCCGCAAGAAATCGAGGTCCCTTCCGGAGAGTCCGAACCGAGAGAATCGGGACAGCCGCGCGCATGTTCGGCGCGTACTCGTTCAGGCGACCCGCGGTTTTCGACCAGGAGATCGTGGATGCACTCGCGCGGGTCCAGATTAGCGACCCCGAGAGGGTAGTTGACAAGTATCCTCACGAGCTTTCCGGGGGGATGGCCCAGAGGGTGATGATCGCCCAGGCGCTGCTTGAGAGACCATCGATCCTCGTAGCAGATGAACCCACGTCTGCCCTTGACGTGACTAGTCAGGCACAGGTTCTCAGTCTGATGAGAGAACTAAAGGCGGAGCTCGGTTCGTCGATAGTTTTCATAACCCACGACCTTGCCGTCGCGGCGCAAGTGGCTGATGAAGTAGTCGTGATGTACGCAGGTGAAATAGTAGAGCATGCGGAAACAAACGAACTGTTCGAGCGGCCGCTGCACCCTTACACCGAGGGGCTGCTCAACTCCTTCCCCCGCTACTACAGGGATGAGGCCAAGGTGCAGGAAGCGATCAAGGGCGACGTGCCAAACCTTCTTAATCCTCCTATAGGCTGCAGATTTGCCCCCCGCTGCAAGTACTCGATGCCGGTGTGCGCCGTTCGGGCACCAACCCTTACCGAGCTTGGACCTTCTCACAGGGTGGCGTGCTTTCTCAGGTCAGAGTGAGGTAGCATGGAACCGGTTCTTACTGTAAACGCGCTCAGGAAGTACTACCCGGTTAAGTCGGGTGCTCTTTCAGGCCTCATGGGTCGACGAAGGTTGTACGTGAGAGCTGTGGACGGCGTGGATCTTGAGATCTTGCAAAGTGAGACCATGGGACTTGTGGGCGAGTCAGGCTCCGGCAAGACTACGCTTGGAAGGTGCATACTTCTACTCGAAAAACCTACGTCGGGTCAGGTCTCGTTCGCAGGAGTGGATATAACGCGCCTTAGAGGAGAAGATCTAAGAAAAATGCGCAAGAGCATTCAGATCGTGTTTCAGAATCCCTCCTCTTCCCTCGACTCACGGCAGAGGGTGAAGGATATTTTACTCGAACCCCTCAGGGCAATGGGGTCGGGGGACGGGGCCGCTGGCTCGGAAATCATAAATGCCACAATAACGAGCGTGGGATTGAACCAGGATTTCCTCAGCCGCTTTCCTCACGAGCTTTCGGGCGGGCAGAAGCAGAGGGTTGCGATAGCCCGCTCGCTTGTACTCAATCCCAAATTTCTCGTTCTTGACGAGCCCACAAGCGCCCTCGACGCCTCGATACAGATACAGATACTCAACCTGCTACGCGAAATCCAAGAAAGAAGAGAGATGACCTACCTTTTCATAACACATAACATCAGCGTTGTTAGATACATGGCAGACAGGATAGCGGTGATGTACGCTGGAAAAATCGTGGAGCTCGGACCCGCAAGAAAGGTGCTTGAGGAGCCGCTGCACCCTTATACCTCTGCGCTCATTGCATCGGTTCCTGAGCCAGACCCTAGGCGTAAAATTGAAATGAAGCCTCTGAGGGGTGAGGTGCCCAGCATGGTTAATCCCCCGTCTGGTTGCAGGTTCAACCCGAGATGCCCTCTTGCGCAGAGAGTGTGCAAGGAAAGGGAGCCAGAGCTCAGAAGACTGGCAGACGGTAGACTTGTAGCCTGCCACCTCGTATGATCATATGCTGTAGCGGTAGAAGGTTGATGCGCAGGGGTTGCCCTTCGCAATCCATGCCTCGCGCCTTTCGGGAATATAGATCATGCCATCAAGTGTCCTGCTCCACCTTTCCCTTGGTTTGCTCGTGTTTACATGGGAACATATAGAATTTGGTGCGCCGCCATGGTCTCTCAGAGCTTCCTCTAGGAGCACCAGGTTGAGCTTTCCAGTCTTTTCAGTGAGTATTTCCTGGATCCTGTTACATCTAGTGGTGCTGTTGACATAGTAATCACCTGTCTTCTTTTCACCAAACCCATTCACCGGACAGAGATAGTGATTTGCATGGAACAAGGCCTCATCTGAAGTTGTAACCTGCGTACCGTTTGGAGTCGCTTCCACATTTGCGATCTTATCGGGAGATCCGATCATAAAGTTGAGCGCGTAAGCTTTCCTTGCTCTTTCTATGACCTCGACCGCGTCATCAGTGGTCTTCTGCCTCAGGATTTCCCTAACGATACAGAGCATGGGGACGCCCTGTACGGGTGCAGAGTATCGCAAAGCGTTTATGCACACTGCCACGCCGGAGGAGTTTATCCCCATCATCGCGGGAGCACCCGCATATGTGTACACGAGTGAAGACGGGGCGCTCTTTTCTCTGTACTTGACAAGTAGTACGCATTCACCGTCTAGCCAGGGGTCTACACCCTCGTCGTTATTCTGTCCAACGTACGTTAGCCCGTCTGAAGTGGCCTTTGGCCTCACGGCAAATGACGTGCACAGTTTGGAAAGCTTCGGATAAAACACCTCGTTGAAGGCCGCGATGGTCAGCACTTCGTCGAGGCTCACACCCGCACCCGCCGCCAACCCACGAAGTTCCTCGTAGATTTCCCAAGAATACTCAAGAATAGGACGTGAAAACGAGGACGCCTCTCTAAGGACGGCGGTTCTGTCGGTTCCAAGGTGTGCGGAATAGTACACAAAATGCGAAGTGAGTAGCCTTGATATGACGTCGCGTGCGTGAGTGCCGTACGCATACCCACGGTCATAGGCACTGCCGCCTGCTTCAAGCGGGGTATAGGGGGTGCTTTCAAGGTTCTGCGTCATGCACTTTGGTATACCCAAGTACATTTAACTGTTTGCCCCTATGGAACGTGTGATCCGCAAGGGAATGAAAAAATCGGCTCTAGTGTGTGCCAAATGGGGTAACACGGATGTTCCGATTCAAGCAGATTCTTGTTTGGCGTGCTCAGAAAATGTGGTAGTTATCGGCAATTTTCTATGTTATCCTGTACACGCTCTGAGCCTAGCCTAACCGGGCTAGATCACTGGTGCGGTAGGTCGCCTCTGAAAGGTTGCATACACGCATGCAGCCAGGATTCCACATGTCAGGTGGATTCAAGGGTGTTGAAAGCCCTTTCCTCACGCAGGAGCGGGAATCGCGCCCCCTGCGCCTTGCGGCTCAATGTCCCCCAACTGAGCGTGGGAGACAGGCGTTCAAGGCGGTTGAAAGACGGTTCAGCGGTTCAGCATTATCTTTATGCTCGCAGTGTATAAGCCGAGCAAAAATGTCGCTCGGAAAGAAATTTTGGGTGTACCCAGCCGTCGCCGTTGTGCTTGCGATAATCGTCATCGGCGCGGCCGGACTGTACATGCAAGCGCAGACCAAAGCCCCATCGTCATCCTACAGTGTTCTTGCGATTAGGCTCACAGACCCTCCGCGGGTACCGGACGGAACACAGTGGCTGAATCTGACTTTCACTCAGATTACGCTGCTTGTGGGCGAACCTGCGGGTTCTGGTAGCATGATGAACACGAAGACGGTGACGATCACGCCTCAAGGTGGTTCGGCTACGATAGACCTTATGGCCCTTCAGAACTATACCGAAACGGTTGGCGTTGCAAACCTTCCCCAGGGTTCCGTCTTGTATACGGTGACATTTGCGGAATCCGCCATCGAGATCAACATAAACGGCACTCAGTATAACGTAGCACTTGCTCAGGGAAGTACTCTTCAGGCAGTAATAGCGAACCCAAGGTCACTGAGTGGCAACAACGACGCACTTATTGAGCTCAACCCTGTGGTGGTATCCACGCCCTCAGGGTACCAGCTGATCCCCTCGACAGTCGCCGTGGTCTCACCGAGTCAGGGTGAGCACGAACATGAAGGAAACATATCGCCTCTGAGCGAGCAGGATAGGCAGGATCTTGAACAGGCGCAGGGCACTCTGAGTGTGGCGGTCCAGAGCCTCCAGGTAGTCGGAAGCACGACGACACTCATAGTCGAGGTGAACAACACGGGAAACGTGCCAGTCGAGCTTGTTGCAATAGGCGTTCACGGGAGTTTCAATGTAACAGGGTCTTCCTGCAAGTCGGGTGACGAAGGTAGCGAAAACCAGGACAGTAGTGCCACAGGTCAGCCTAGCACAGGCGATCACGGCGATAGCGGAACAGCGACTGGTGCCCCACCCGCTGCGGCAGACGGACATGAGTGCGAGCATCCTGACGAGGTTGTGTTCCTACCGGTAAACCAGAGTTTATCATCAACCTCATCATCAACTTCATCATCAACCTCCAGCACATCTGTAACATCGCCTTCCAAGTGTTCAACGTTTGACATGGTCCTCGCTGGCGCGCAGGGTAACGACAACTCCCAGTCCAATGAGGATCAGCAGTCTGGGGGGATTGTGATTAAGCCTGGGCAGTGCTTCAAGCTCGAGTTTTCAGGTGAAATAACCTTCGGTTCCTCCGGCCTGACACTCGTGCCTACACTCACGACTGGCTCAACGTACATCGTACACGTCATTGCCTCAAACAGTGCTGAAGAGAGACTTGCATGCACAGTTCCCATAAGCCAGACGAGCTGCTCGGTTAGCACGCCAGAAGACGACCAGTCGTCCTGAAACCCCTTTTTTGACGCCCCCCGGGCGTCCTTTTTTATGCTTGAATGCGTTTTCAGTGTTTACTGAATCCTTCGCGTGCTATTGCATCTTGAGCACGGGTAATGGACAGGCGGACCGGCCTCCTTTCATGGGCCACCCTTCAAGGAAGCTTATTTTAACTTGATGGAGGTTAAGGGGGAGACCCGCTCCGTTCCTTGAGGGCAGGGTAGTTCACCTGCAGTCTTACCTTACCACTTTCCCTCACCCCGTCACTTGTGACAAGGTAGTTTTGTTTTGACTGTGGCACGCAATAAGGGGGAGAGGCATACTGTGACACTGACAAGATACTGCGAACCGGATCGGTCCCGAGAACAGCAATCTTTACGAATCCTAAATTCCATTACTTCGGAGCTTGGAGCGTAACCCATGCCAAAGGGGTGTCTGGGTAAGGCTCCCGAGCGAATTGTGGTAGCGCTATTGAATTTACTGAGAAGCGTAGGTCAATTGCACATAGAAAGGAATGTATGTGAGGGGGAGCAATGATACTCCGAAGGGGCGACTCCGGGAGCGACGGAGACCTAAGAACCTCCGAAGCTTCAGCCGAGGAGAATATGCCAGTGCCTCTCAACTTAGACTCCTAACATTGTCTTTAAATTAGCGTGGGCGGTTCTTCGGGCTAACTTTGGAATGTACACCAGAGGTAAGCCAATAGAAGGCTCGGCTGAGTAACGCAGAGATTTGTGACCAATTCACTGCCTCAGGCGTAGAAACTTCCCGCTACAGCCACTGTTTTCTCCTGATATACATTCCATACAAGCGTGAAGTATGTTTTCCACGGGGAATTCAGACTGCACCAGCATGCATGCCTGCCTTTATCGTACACATTTTCTGATCGGTTATCTTGGTGTGTCTTACGATCGCGATTTTTCCCAAATCTTCATTTGGATGCAGCTCTTGCATTGCCTCATAAGGGTGTTCGCGGTTCACCGCTTCCACCGTACGCCAGACGTTATCTTTAAGTAGTTCCCCTCTTTGATATTTTGTTGGAGAGACGTTGCACCACTAGCTGTTATATGTTCTTCGGGATATGTCTATCCATCCTTTTCGTGTCGATTCCAGCAATTGGTCTGGCTTCTGCCCAGTCGGCTCTTGGTGTATCCACAGGCGTAGTTCGTAAACAGACGTTTTCTTCCTCGGTGTCGTACAGCGTGAACACTACACAAAACATTCCGAATGGCTACTTTTATTACTATACTTTTTACGTGCCAAACTTGTACCCAAACGTGTCCTACGGGTTTTACGGGACAGCTGGCAACGCCACGGTAAGCACAGCTCTCATGACAGCTTCCCAGTTTTCGTCGTTCAACTCAACGGGTAGCTTTGCAGGGGGATATATCGCCGATCAGAACGGCACGCTCAACTTTGATGGGATGCTGTTTACCGAAGGTAGTTACTACCTAGTCGTGTACTCCTATTCAGCCCTCGCGCACGTTCACATTATTCTAGATGTAGCAAGCGATCTTGAGGCCCAGAATGCTTCAACCTACGCTGGTCTCTTTGAAACGGTGAAAGGAGGGATGGCTATTTCGATTCCTCTTCACTACGAAACCCTCGGTTCCGTGTTCAATCTTACTGTAATCGGCTTTTCGAACGAAACTGTAAGCTACTCACTTTTCAGCCAGTCAACAGGTTCGACGATTTTCTCATCTCCGCCTGAGACCGTAACCAACCTGAGCCTGAACCCATTCACGTACAACTATACATTCGTGAACCTTCCGAAGAGTGTCTACCAGCTCGAAGTGTCAAATTCGCATGCAGGTGCAGCATATGTGTATGTCGAGTATCACATCTATCCCAAGTACGTGAATCCCTACCTTTGGAGGTTCCTCTTTGGTGCTAAGGGTGCACCGACGGGAATTGCGGCCTACGGCGTCACTAACGAGAGCGGTGTCCCGCTTCCCTATTTCGTGGCATCTTCTTCAGTAATGGGCCTCGCTAACATAACCACGATTCAGGCATACAACGCGACAGCCGCGAAGGCGGCTGGTCTGAACGATCCCTATATGGCAAGCCTTCAGCTCAACCTGATACTCGCCGTAAGGAACTCGGATGGGTCACTTTATGTATACTGGCCTCAGAATGTACCCACATTTTACACCGACAAGCACATGGTGCAGCTCAGTAACAACGTGTTAAACATGACGGGTGATGGCGCGTGGCTTAGCAACTCTACCATAACCTCGCCTGACGGTTTAGTGACCGAATACAACAACTCAGGTTCTGTTCAATACTATTACGGCGACTACCTGAAGAGTCCGGTGTTTTCATACGCGTTGCCCTTCGAGTTTGCCTTGCTTATGAATGAGTCAGTCGTACCCGGTCAGGGTGTGCTTCTTTCCATGGGGTTTCAGGTCATGGCAAACGGCACCGCCGTTCAGGGTGAGCCGATTTACTGGTTCGACAACATAACCATTCACGACCCCTCAGTCAGTCAGGCTTCATTCGTGGTTTCGGGGTACCGCTATACCCCAGTCGGTGCTTCCTCTTTTCTTGGCTCTTACTATGACGCCGAGCTTGTATTTGGTGGTGGGGGTAACGGCGAGGTGGTGCAGTTCACCGAGCTTTCCTGCGCTCTCGGTCTCTTTTACTATTCAGACACTCAGCATGGCTATACCGCTTTTCCTTCATACTATAGTTTCGGCTCAGACACTGCTGAAGCCACAACTAACGTGCATGTAGACTATGCAGGTGGGGGTTACGCCGCGCTTTCTACCGGCGTGCCCGACTACACTTATCTGGGCTTGGGGTCGTCCATGCCAGCCGGAGCCCCAACCTCTACTGTCACCACGCCGACAACTCAGGCGTCCACTTTGACACAGTCCACTGCAACCTTTTCGCCAACCACTCAGGTGCCCGCACCTGCGCCTGCATATACAGGTGATGCCGTTCTAGCCGGCGTTATCATCACGGTGGTTGTGCTGGTTTCAGTATTTTTGATAGTTAGACGAAGACCCCTCCCCCCTCCGCCCCCGCCGGCCATGTGATGAACGTTCTTTTCGATCACGTGTACATGAGGTATAAGCATTCCAGACGTTGCACACAACGAGCAGGAGCAACACATGGGGCGCAGCCTTCGAGGGGACAGGCTCGCCTCCCTTACGACACTTTGCCGTACTCTGCGCCTGTGTAGCGAGCCGTGTGCCGTGAATGCGGGTGTCTCCTTGCGGCAGTTGAGGTATGAATGCCTGTACGCCCATGTCGGATATGATGTTGTGGAAGCGGGTTGAACAGATGCTGTGGTCGCTCTGAGGGGGAAGTATATGGAAATATGAATTCTTAGAAACGGTAAGTGGCGTGCGGAGAACCGTGGTCACATGGAATTCCCGGATCGTGTTGGCATATGCCGCAAGTCAGCGGTCAAGCGGAGGAGGCTGTCTACTCGCAAAGCCATATACGGCACTGTGGAGTCGAAAATCGCCGTGCCAGCGATGGGTACATCCGCAGTCACCTGCAGTCTGGCTGCAGGAAGTAAAATCCTGTCACGCTTCCCTTCATCTAAATGACATTGCGGCTAAAAGAAAGAAGGTCACGCTCATCACGCCGAGTACCGCAAAGTTGACGACCATCTGTGGTGTGTTGTTGTTCACCATTATGGATAATGCTGGGGTTTGGGGGAAGCTGTAAGCCTCTGATCTTCCTCTAAGGAGGGAGATACACGGACTTACCCGAGCGCAGGCTTTGATAGCTCGCACCTGGAAAGGGTGGGACTCGAGGCCAAAAGCTTTAAGTCGAGGCTCTGAGACATATCCACAAGTACCCTCGACGCAAGGGGAATTTACGCCTGCGGACACGGGGCCTCTGTAACCCTGAAAGGGTGCCAGGCCTGGTGGAAGAAGCAGGAAGCTCCGAAGCTTGGGCTGAGGAGTAGCTCACACCGCTCAGGTCTGAGTTACGCAGAAAAGCGGAAACACATGAACTACCTCTTGAAGCCATCCAGGCATCAAACTCACCGGAAAGAATGTGCCCGAAAGAAACATCATTGGAAAGGTCACGATGTCGGACACAACCTTCTCAGTCAGTCTCTGACTCAAGCATTGTAGTCGGTACAAGTTTTGAACTTCCGTCTGTCTCGGAGAAAGCGTGTCGGTGTATATCATGACGCGTAATGCTCTACCTCCCGTATAGCCCGCGAAGTAACCGCATTCAGCTGCGACCGCTAGGTCTGTTGGTCCCTGTTGATTTACGCGGACGTAATCGGCGCGGTTCCGTTGGCCAGGAAGGAGTTTTACCGACGCGCAAAGTAACCATTGAGCGCTGTCAAACCTTCCGATGTTGCGTGATCTGTGTTGCGTGATGTGTGTTGCGTTACACGGGTTCTGAGGTTCATGCCGTGGTTCACCCGCCGGCTCGAGCTTTCTGCAATTCTCAGAAAGCGCACAGCACCCCTTTGCGCGGCGCTCCCTGCTTCCGGCAAAGGACGATAATATGACGAAGAATCAGGGTAAAGAGCTTCTTAGATTTAGGACGACTGTAGTGTACTCGCACAGCGCAGGATGTCTATTCAGAGTTTCAGGTCGACCTGCGATATACCTTTCCCGTTTATCATCTGGTATTGAATCGTGCTTTTGTCACAATGCTTATAGAAAGACGTGTGGCTGCAGAGCGGGTATAGCGCGCAGTGCTGGGAAAGTTTATGGATATCGCGAGTGTCTATATGTCCGCCGAACGAAACTTCAGCGCAAGCCCATCCACCATCGAGAAGAAAACTGACAAGGCTCTCTCACGCATAAGCCATCATGCCCAGTCGAACACAAAGTACTACAGAGACCTCTTTGCGAACTTGGGTCTTGTGTCGGGGTTATCTCGGATATCTGACTTGGCGAAACTTCCATGTTTGGAAAGGGAGCATGTTTTGGCCTCCGCCTCCGACATGATGTGCGCCGCCGTATCGACAGATCTGACTTGGAGGAAGACGTCCGGCACGTCGGGGGCACCCTTGAGAATACCCTGGTCACGTGAACAGCTCAACGCGGCAATCGCGTCGAGGCTCAGGTTTTCCAAGAAGATGGGACTTCGGCCGTGGGACAGTGCAGCCTGGGTCCACTATACTGGCAAGTTAGAAAGCACCAATGCGGATGACTTTTACGAGGCTTACGGAAGGAGATCTCCTTCGGTTATGTGGACCAACCCCTCAAAGTTTCTTGGTTGCGCTCGGAGGATCGAGTCTCTTGAAAGATTTAGCCCCGGCCTCATAGCTTCCTGGCCCTCAGACCTTGCAAGAACCGGGCGTGTTTTTGTGGAGCGCCGTAAGAACATCGCGACAAGGATTGTTCTTGCCATGGGCGAAGTGCTTACAAAGTGTCGCAGAGAGGAGCTAGGACAACTATGGCGAGGTGAGGTCTTCGAAGTGTATGGTGCAAGTGAGTTTGGGCTCCTTGCCATGGAGTGTGCCGACCATCACGGTCTTCATCTTAACTCGGACCTCTTTGTGTTTGAAGTGTTGAACGGGAGAGGGGAGGCCTCATCCGACGGTCGGGGCGAGCTCGTGGTCACCAACCTCTACAACAGGGCTCTACCTCTTTTCAGGTACAACACCCACGACTTGGTGGTAACTTCAGAGGGTGACAGGTGCTCGTGCGGCACATACTTTCCACTCGTGACTTCAATTTCCGGCCGATTCCGGGATGGAGTGCTCAGGAGCGATGGTTCGAGAGTGCCTCCGGGAGTGGTCATGCAGGCAGTTGAATCTGTGATCGGAACCATCGAGTACCAGCTCACCCAGGAGTCGACAGGAGCATTTACCCTTGCGGTTCCTAGGGGGCAGCTTGGCGAGGACGCATTTGTTCACGTCCACTCGGCGCTTGCGAATCTTCTGGGTAGCCTCACACTTGACCTAGTGGTTCTCTGCGAGACCGTGGGGAAGAAACAGCGAAAGGTCGTGTCAAAAGTATAGGCTCCTTCTCTGAGCGTAACCTTCTAGGATTGCACACAGCTAGGCTGACCCAGGGCTCCCCCAACGTTTTTGTTCGATCTTAACTCGTCACTTGTAAAATCGGCCTGCCGGGTTTCCGATACCCATTGTTTAAGCTCTTGTGAGGCATCCCTTTTGACTGAGAACAGGCGGGATCCTATACGGAATCGCGTTTTTCCCAGGCGTGGCCGTTATCAAGGCCTGTCTTTTTTGACTCTGCTATGCAGTTCTTTGGCTGAGTGCTGAACCCGCGTACCATCCAGTCGTCCCGAGTGCGAAGGAGTAAGCAAGCGTTAACGCAAGCGGTAGTGCCTGGGCACCTGGTATGCCGATTATCCTGGAAAGGAGCCCGGCCTGCTCAAAGCCGCCGCCTTGAGCACGAAGGACAATCGTAAGAACCACGCCGGCTGCGGACGCAAAGCCAGAAAGGGGGCTTCTTGTTTTTGCGGTTCCTGACATGGCGAGCGCGAGTGCACATGTCCAGAGCAGGTACCAGTAGCCCAGATATGAAAGTCCGGTTGAGAGGGCAAATTGAATCAAGAGTACCAGTGACGTTTTCAAGGTGATATCCCCACCCTGTAAAGATAGAAGAACTGCTCAGGGGCATCAGCTGGGATGAGCCTGTAGTAATTTCCTTCATTCCAGACCAAAAAGGTGTTTGAATAGTATGCGCTTACAGGACTTTCCGACGCTCCTCCCGGATAGATGCCGAGCGCATTTTGCGGCGCAGACATGTCAACAACCATCCGCCACGAAGGACCGAAGTTCGACTGAAGGCCGTATGCCGCGTTCACTGTGTTGCCGTCCCCCGGGGCGGCGAGTGGTCGGGTATTGAGAGGTGCAATGCCAAAAAAGCTTGCAAGGACTCTTGTGTGCACGTTTCCCCAGTCCCATTTCGCAGAATAGGCTCCAAGGGTGGAGGTCAGGTTGCTCATAGTCTCAGCGTATGCCTCTACCAGATCGCTCGACGCGTTTGCCGTTTCGCCCGTAAGCGGATTCGAGAACCATCTTGTGTTCGTGTAGTTGGCTGTCCAGTTTTCCAGGTCCTCGATGAGCGGACCGTGATAGTAGTCGTCGGCACCAAGAAAGAACGAAGACGAACCCAGTCCTTCCGCCGGGGTTATGTTGTAATACCGTAACCAGGGCGAAAATACAAAGCTAATGTAGTTTCTGAGCCAGAAGTAGTAAATTGTAGCGGCGCTCGAGTTCGTGTACATGTCGCCGTTCCAGGATGAAAGCGCCTGATATTCAGGTGTGCTAGCGTAGCCCGCCCTCGAAAGTGCAGCAAGTAGTGGCTTCAGGAAAACGTCTGTCGAGTAGTCATGGATGCTGAGCTGAAGCTGAATCATGTTTGAATCGTTCACCTGGGCTGCCGAGGAAAGGGTCGAGAATATTTCGTCCGCCCTGAATCCCGACTCGTAGTCCCATCCCACGTAGTACGGATAGTTGGAAGACACCGTTATCTGGTTTGCCGAGAAAACAAAGCCCGTCGGTGGATTGTACAGGAAGGGCTGGTAGGAAAGGTTGACGAAACCGATCCAGTTGTAGGCTCCTGTTCCAGGCAGGATTCCCCGGGGATCACCCTGCGAAATGATCGGATATTCTCCGTAACTAAATATACCTATGTTACCCTGCGAATCTGCCACTGCCCAGTTCTGGATCGCTACCCTGAAGTAGCGCTCAAGAAGGCTCCGGAACTGGGACACAGATGAGGCGCTATCCGCTTTGAGAAAGAAGCTCACCTCGTAGCTTGGCCTTAGCCCCACCCAATCAAGCGTAATTGTAATCGGCTTCTCCTGTATCACGACGCCGTTTGTAGCCTGCAGCACTATCAGCCGCCTCATCCCCGCTCCCTTGACTGCTATGCTCTCGTTAGTTTCAAGAAACGGGTGCCATGACCCATCCATATAATACTCGCCGGGCCTCGAGGCGCTCGTCGTCTCGGCATAAAAGTAGGTCTGCTGTATCTGGCCGTTTGTAGCTCCCCAGGCTACGTATGGGTTGTGACCGAGTACCACTCCTGGAAAACCCGGAAAGACCACTCCCACTGCATTTTCACCCGGAGACACGAGCTGGAAACCCATCCAAATGGATGGAACGGTTGTCGAAAGGTGTGGGTCGTTCGAAAGGATTGCACGGGATTCACTGCTTGAGCCCCCGGATACTGAGCTACCGGTTAGGGGCGTCCTTACGGCCCAGTCGTTGCTCCCGAAGTCCCTGAGTCCGAGCACCAACTGCGTGACGTTTATCAGGTGGTTAGCTTCGCCGAACGTCAGGTTTGGTGCGATTCCGAAGAGGGAAGGATCGGGTGGTGTGTCGTTCAGTGGATAGTGGTAGGTCGGCGTGTACATTGTCAGGTTACGAATGTTTCCGGGTTCTGTATAGATGACCGGGTTTAACTGCACGGGGACTATGGGGTGCTGGATACCCGCGGGATACGCCGGGTAAAAGGAGTGCACTACTTGTTCAGGCATCTTTTCGAGCGCATATGTGAAGTAGAGCGGGTCGAATTGCGCCGCAGTGTTCTCCCATAGAAAGAGTTGCTCGAGTGCAAGGACATCGGTAACAGTCCAGTTCGCAGGTGTAAAGCCGAGAAGCTTGAATATGAGTGGCATTCGAGCAGGATTCGCGCTCGTAATGTAGTAGTTGATGCCACGCACAAACTCGCTTAGTGCCATGTATGTGTAGCCTGAGCGCGACAGGTTTGCAGCTTCGATCTCTGCCGTCCTGTAGTTTCCAAGCTCCCTAAAGAAAACGTCAGAAGACACAGCTTGACTTCCAGCTACACTTGAAAGGTTGCCCACCGCAGTAAGAAGTAGAAACTCCATCTGGGCAAGTCTGTATTGTGCTTCGGTGTAACCCTGTTCATAGTACATTGCCCAAGTCTCATTTGCAGCTATCCCGATGAAGCCGTCTGACTGTCTGAACACTGTCACAGCTGCATGGTTTGCTCCCTGTGTGAGCACTAGGTTCGTTGAGCCAATGTAATATGGCTCTTCGGACACCCATATACCGCTCGAGGGATTGAGAAGGCCAAAGAGTGGAGGTAACGGGCCGAGCGGGATGAATCCCGAAAAAAGCAGGATTACAAGGATGGCGAGAGACAGGCCTGACTTGGCCCGGTTCATGTGAGTTCAAAGGCAGGGTTATTCTTAAATTTTCACATGCTGATTTGTCCAGCCATTTTCTCGACCCGCTTATGGTTTGTGTCATGGCTTCTTTACTGACGGTGCAGTGTTCATGTAACGCTGAATGCGTCACCGGCCGTATTTTACTCAGGACAGCCGTTTTCAAGGTGCGCGACATGACGATGTGTTCACTGGGTCGTTTTACACATCGGAATCTCTACGACGTAGCAGTGTTTATATGGTAAAACGCGAGTACCCTTCGAAGTGAATCCCGCTGAAAAACTGAGCGCTGAGACGCAGGAGCTTACGACCCTTTTCGCAAGAAGGCTCGAACGGCTGAAGAACATGCCGGGCGCAGGTTCAGCAGTAATTTCAGAGCCGAGGCCTGACCCTTCCCTGCTACGGGAAGGCATTGCCGTAGGAATAGACGGTTCCATGGACTACGATGAGCACATGGAACTTTTGCTCTTCTTCGTGGTTGCCGCGGCCTACTCCTGCCCCTTCAGAATGGCGAATGGGTTACCTACTTTTGAATTGAAGGTCGCTCGAAGAGAAGCCTCCCTTCCTTTTTCCACCGTGATGCCCCTCTGGAGTGAGGACCTCTCCGAGGTGGACCCTGCCTTGTCACCTGGCTATATCGAAGCGGGAGAACTTGCAGGCGCGCAGAGGATTCCCTTTGCTCTCATGACAATGGCGGAACTTTCTCTTGCGATTCGGATGCTCGAAAGAGAGTCAACTGCGGTCCTCTTTCTTGACAGACCGCTTTCGGGCACTTACCTGCCACTTGCGCGAGACCTGAGACTACTCATGAAGTCGCACAACTCCGTCCTTGTCGGCCGGCCTACGCCAAAGGGCGAGCTGAAATGGCTCGACCTTGTTCTTGCCTCCGTTCTTGCCTCCCCGGGCACCTATGTTCCCTTGCGGCGACCATACACAGCCTACGCCGCGCTTTCGGTAGCGATAGAAGCCGAGAGAGAGGGCTCTGAACTTACACCCGCAAGGCTTGGTCGTGCGCTTTCACTCGATGGAGGGTCGCTCGAAAGGACTCTAAGGACCCTTTCGAAGCTTAACGCAAGGTACGGAGGCACCCTCTTTTCAGAGTTTTCCCCCGCAAGGCTTGTTCTTGCTCCGGGTGTTTCTGATTACTGGGACCGTGTGATCTACGTGGCGCAGGAGGTCGCGCGCAGCATTTTCGAAGGCGATGCGGCACATCCCCTTCTTTACCAGGGTGAAAGGTGGCTTACGGTTCTGGATCTTAACGCGCTCAATTCCTTTCTTGTAATGGAGCTTGCAGCCAAGGCGCTGTCCCGACGGGTTCTCCTCGTGGGGCTTACGAAGGACACATCGGCCACCGACTACATACGCTCGGCCATGCCATACCTTGCCTCAAGAGGTTCTCTTAGCCTCGAGCTCGGTAGCTCATCCTTCAAGAGTGATACGTCTTTTCTGGCAATCCTGAGTGCCGCAAACTATAAAGAAATTCACACCCCCTGGCGAACACCTGCGTACGATTCCTGTTTTGCCTCAGTCACATCGCAGCGTGATGGCTCGCTCAGCGCCTCAAGAGGGCGCGTATCAAGAGAGCGCCTGTTTGTAAAGTGTTACTTTCAGCTTCGCTCTTTCAGGGGCGACCCCTCTATGCGCTCACCCGTCTTCGGCTATGAGCGACCCTTTGATCCCGTGCATGACCTGGCTTTCACAGATGACATTCAAATAAGGGACGTCTATGGTCTCACCCGCTTTAGTCCGTTCATAGAGCTAACGCGTCGCTCGGCGGTTGACGACCTTGTGCTATATGTGCTCCTACAAGCGGACAACCCCGAGGTAATTGAGGCCTACGGCCACAATCAGTTGCTCTACCTTGCCGACAAGGCAGTGAAGGCGGAAGTGAAACTCATGCGTAACGCGCTCAGGGGAATAGCCTACCATAAGCTTTCAGGATTTGAAAGGAAAGAGAGGATATTCATGGTATCTCGGCGTTTCAGAGAGCTACGGGCGCAAGCAGAGCGCGAAAGGGCTGGAGCGGAGCGCGCAAGAGGGGAGAAAGCTTGAGTGCACCCGGCTTTTTCGATGACCTGGACGGGCGGTTTTCTGCGAGACTCAGGCGCCACGAGACATTGACTCACACCTCAAGTGCAAGAGGTGAGTCCATCAGTGTGTTGAGCAGGGTGGCCGTGCTTGAAGCCAGGTTTGATCTGCGGGTGCTCGACAGGCTGCACGAGCCGTGTTTTGTTGGAATCGAGCGCACGGTGAGCACTAGAAAGGAACCAGCATACCTTGTTTACGAAGTGACTGGAGTCACTCCAACACACTTTCAAATGCTTGCGATGAACACTTCGCTACCCACCGTGATCAGAAAGGAGTATCTGGACACGATTTACGAAGGCTGGGGTGTAAGTGACGAAACCTGGGTGGACATTCTCTGCGCGCCCACGGGATACATACTCACGCTTCGCGGGGAAAGGCCTTTCTTCGAAAGGAGCGCACTTGCGCCTCTTACCGGTGCCCCGGCCCACCTTCTTTCGCAGGAGACCACAAAGGCCTTTCTCTGCGTGGATGGGGGCGTGCCCCTCGGCACCCTGATAGGTTTTGATATTGAGCTTACGGCTGACATTGAAAGTCTCGTCAAGTATCATACGGGAGTCTTCGGGTTCACAGGGTCTGGTAAGTCCAACCTCACCTCTCTTCTTGTGAGGCATGCGCTTGGTCTTAGCGGCGAAGGGTCTGTCCTCGTGTTCGACATAGCAGGGGAGTATGCGGTGAACCTAGCCGATATGCTGGCTACAGGCGGTGTGTTTTACTCGACCGAAGAATTGAGGGATCCTGAAGGTTTTCTCGAATCTCAAACCGTTCCCGAAACGCTCGAGGCGCGCATACCGTCCGGCGCCCTGGCAAAGTGGGCACAGGACCTGTTTGACGAGGGACGCATAAAGAGGCTCAGGTTAGGGAGCGAGGGGCAAAGCCTCACCCTTTCCTATGTGCTCGAGCTTCTGGATAGCTATGTCCAGGAAAAGAAGACCGGCGCCATACAGGCAGCACTGCTTTCCTCGATGATACGTAAGGAAATCACGGATGCACAGTTAGAAGAAGAATTTAACATAGCCTTGGTACCGAAGGAAAGCAGGGAAAGGATATTCGGGTTCATCTCTGACACCGCAAAGCAGCTGAACGATCGCTCGGCGCTCTACGGTGACCTTTCGGCCATAGAGAATGCGCTCAGCCAGCCAGCCCCCGCAGAGGAGTACAGCGCTCGACCTGGTACGCCCGAAGGCCTTGCAAAATACATCCTTTCGAAGGATGCCCCGCCCCTTGTTCTTGTGTATATCCCGGAGCCCAAGGACGCGCGGGATGTCTCATCCAGGCTCATTAGCCGGATGCTTTACCTCAAAAAGCACGGTAACAGACGCAGGGTAACGGTTGTCCTCGACGAGGCCCAGGAGTTCATACCCTATGAAACGCGACGGGATGATCTTACGTTTCAGTCGAGTCTCGCCGTGGAGTCGCTTCTCAGGCAGGGGCGCAAGTACAGGGCGCACAGTATACTTGCCACACAGCGCATGGCGCACCTGAACACGAACGCCCTGCAACAGCTTCACAGTTACTTTGTGAGTACGATGCCGAGGTACTACGACCGTTTGGTTGTAGCCGAAGCCTTTTCCCTAAATTACGAGGTTCTTGAACGCACAACGGCGCTTGACACAGGTCAGTGGCTTTTTGTCTCTTTCAAGTCGACCAGGCAGAAGAACGTACCTGTGTTCATACAGACCCCGAACAACGAGGACAGAGTGGCGGAGTGGTTCAAGATGACCGCCACCTGAGGCAGCGGCTATTTGGCCGGCTCAGGGCGACCTGTAATACCAGTGCGGCTACGCAGACAGAGCAACCGGTAGCCCCTTGAATTCAGATGAAAGAGCTGGTTGATCGAGTTATATGCGGACCCGAATGCTCAGAGAGCGTCGCATCACCCGTTAAGTCTGGGTATCCCAGGCTACTATTAGCAAGCCGTCGTAGTTGTCCGCCCAGCACCTGGGGTGCTGGGAAGAACAGCAACAAGCTTTCAGACGCAGCTTAAGTCGAAGGGTAACTAGCGAAATAGAATGCGAAAGTAAAAGATTGAGAAATTCGAAAGAGGTATTTGCAGGAACTCCGGCGGCAGAGAGCGGTCGAAGACCTGGTAGAGTAAATCGCCCTGTAGATGATTGTCAAGATTCAGGGCGGGCGGTAAAACTTCGGTCTTCAGGAGTGTGCGGCCTTCTCCTAACAAAAGTGCTCAAATTAAAGTTTGACCGTACTGTCGTAAGTTCCCATGGGCGGCAGGGAATTCACCCCTATGGAGATAAGACCTCTACCCCTTCTGGTGGAGAAAGGCCTCGCCTGAAAAGCAGGATGCTCACGTGTCCTAGTCGTGGGAGAATGCCACTTCTTCCTACTCCGCGAACCCTGCGGCATCAAACGCCGCCGTGGTAGCGAGCCCCCGCTCAGCGGTTGAGCGCCAAATTTAGACAGTTGTCCGCGAAATGCGCAAAGAGCTATTACTCCAGTTTACAAAACTCGGGGTAAGCAGCTGTGTGTCTCGAAAGAGATTACGGGAGCATTCAGATCCAATATCCACGAAAACGTTGATTGAGGCCGGGTTGCAAAATAGCACGGTGACCGATCCTCCGAAGATGAATTATCAATCCATTACCCTCTCAGACACTAACGGCACGGTGACCGATCCTCCGAAGACCGGGAATAGCAGACGGACGCTAGACCCGGAAATGATCAGCCATCGGCAGTCATTGAACAATGTACTCAGAGCAAGACGTGACTCAGATCTTACCGACTGCGGGAAGGCGTCTGGATGCTTGCCAGGAAATTGGACTGGTAAACAGTACGGGGCATTCGGGGACATACATGCAGGTTTGAGAGAGGACCAGCGGAAATAATATACCAAGGGAATATATCAGAACAAAGAACTGTGTGCATAAAGGTTTGAGAGCTGATGTCCTAAAAGCGCGCCCGTTGCAGTCTTCGGTATCAAGTACAGAACTAATATTTTGCGATGCGATATGTCCGGGGCTTTCCGGTAACATTTATATATTATACGTCAGAGATAAACACCGATGTTCAACGGGGGATGGTGTCCCCCTGAGGCCCGCCTCAAACCTCCCCACTAGGGGCTGATGACACCTGTCTCGGGTGAGACAGGTGTACATCCTCATATATGTGATCTTCGCAACTCCGCTTGTGGCAAATCTATTTTACAAGTACGGTGCAGGGCGTGCTACCGTGGCAGCCTCTTTTGTAGTATTACTTGCGTCGCTAGATATGTACTATCACCTGCCGATAGACGGTGTTTATTACGTAACAGGATTTACGTGGTACTTTATCGTAATGGTATCGTCAGTATACCTCGCCTCTAGTCTTTATTCAGTAAGGTATCTGGCACAGAGTGATCTCAGATTTTCAAGGTCTGTCTATTATTTGCTCTTAAACCTCTTCGTCGTGTCCATGTTCTTTACCCTTGTTGTCGGTAATCTTGGGCTCATGTGGGTCGGCATTGAGGCCACAACCGTGTCGACGGTCCTTCTCGTTCTCATTGAACAGAGCGACATTGCGACAGAAGCAGCATGGAGGTATATGGTGATCGTGTCCACCGGGGTAACGTTTGCGCTGATATCCGTCATCTTGGTTTACTATCGGCTTGGTACACTTTCTCTCCGCGAAAACGTTGGACCAGACCTTGTTCTTTCGCTTGCCGTGGCAATAGGCTTGGTCGGCTTCGGTACCAAAACAGGGGTCTTCCCTGCGAACACGTGGTTGCCGGATGCTCACAGTGAGGCTCCCGCTCCCATAAGCGCAATGTTTTCGGGCGTTCTTCTCCCAGTGGCGCTATACGTACTATACAGGCTGTTTGTGATAGACCCACTACGTGAGCTGTACAGCTGGGCTGCTGTGATTTCACTGTTCCTTGCTTCCATTATGATGGTATCCCAGTCTAACTTCAAAAGACTACTTGCGTACAGCACAATCGAAAACATGAACCTGGCGCTACTCGGATTGGTGGTGGGGCAGCCTTTAGGCGCGGTGCTACTTCTAATAGCCCACGCGTTTGGTAAATCTGGCGCCTTCTTCTCATCCGGTGCGCTGTTCAGACTCACCGGTAGCAAGGAGATTCGCGGTTACGGAATATGGAGGCTCAGGTACCTGCCCTATTCTTTGATTCTTTCGACCCTGTGCGTTACTGGCGCGCCACCCTTTGCCACTTTTGTTGGAGAATTCCTGATACTATCCTCTGTTCTTCGCTACAGCGGTTGGCAATTCGTCATCGTGCTTGCTGGAATGGGTCTCTCGTTCATAGCGGTGAACTACCACGTAACCAAGATGGTCTTTCGTGGGGAGGATACGCTTGGTGTGGAGGATCGGTTGATGGGGGTAATATCGCTGGCAATGGCTACGGTGCCACTTGTGCTTGGAATATTTTTACTATGGTGGTTGCCATGAGGTTCATAGGCAGGCTAGGGAGGTACTGGCTGTACTCTGACCGTCTGCTACCGGCCGAATATCCTTCAGAAGACTTTTTCGAGGCTAAGCAAGATGATATTAGCGGTCCTGCAGGATCCTTTACCTTCGACTATGGACCGGTTGCTGGCGGGCTCATTGAAAGTGTGAGGATCCGTCTCAACACATACGGAGAATACATCCGCCGGGCTACCCTGGAGCCGAAAAAGATAAGGACAGTGAAAGTTACGGGGAACGTTCAGGACGCACTGCTCGGGATAGAAAGAGTAAACGGAAACTTCGCGGCATCCCACGCGGTGGCGTTTCTCATAGCCCTTGAGAAGGCGTCTTCTACTGTAGCGCCGCCTGCCGTTCAGCTCAGCCGCGTGTTGCAGATCGAACTTGAGAGGATACGGAACCACGTGTTCGTGATTCACAGGATTGCAGAAACTGCAGGATTCTCTGTACCCGCCGCAGAGCTCCTTTACATCATGGAGAAGGTGAACAGAGTGATTGGCAGGGTGTTCGGTCACAGGTACTTCTATGGGGTGAACGGATTCAAGAGGGCCACGACGGGAGGCGGTATCAACCTGACGGAATTTGAGCAAATTACAGAGGAGTTCCAGGAGGTGTTCAGGGGACTGCTAGAAAGTAGGATCTTTATAGATAGACTGCAGGGTAACGGTGTAGTCACAGACTCACGGTCGATAGGACCGACTGCAAGAGCTGCCGGATTCGAGTACGACGCCAGACTGGATGGTGACTACAGCACGGTGTACGCGCAGCTCGGATACAGGTTGTTAAGGCATAGTTCTCCCGATGCTTTCGGAAGGTTGTTGATTCGAGGGGAAGAGGTGGCACAGTCGCTTGCGCTAATACGATCTGCCGTCGAAAAGAGAGAAGAGTTTTGCGACGATGCCAAACCTGATGATGCTAGTGTAGAGGGCATCGGTCTCGGGCGTATAGAAAGCCCTTCTGGCGACCTCGCGTACAGCGTGAACTTGCATGATGGGCGGCTAATTGAACTCAGTCTGCTGCCCCCGTCTGTCCCAAACATCAGATTGTTTCTCGAGTCAGTGGTGAGTAGCGGCTTTACTGACGTCCCATTCAACTGGGAAAGTTTCGGTATTTGGATGTCAGAAGTAGGGGTGAAGTTTGTATGAAATGGCTCCTGAGAGGAATAGGGAAAGGTATCAAGACAGAAAGATCTCCTGTCGAGGTGGCCGACTGGACAACCAAGTTGCAGCCGTCATCTGGCGAGCCTGCGCCTCAGAACCGAGACCTGCACTGCCCTACGTCCGCCCTCGAGGATGGCTGGAAGGCAGAGAGGTGTGTTTTCTGTAGAAGGTGCTACCCGAGTTACTCCCCGAGTGGCGAATACAGGCTCGGTAAAACGATACGCGCTGAGCGCACCTTCCGCAGATCTTTTTACCTTTATCCGATAGATGTGGGCACCTGTGGCGCATGTAACACCGAGTTCAAGCTTCTTGCCTCTCCGCAGTATGACATGACCAGGTTTGGTATCTTCTTTACAAACACGCCGAGACACGCCGATGCTCTGGTTGTGATGGGTGTCATGACCGAGGGAATGCAGGAAGCCTACAGAAGAGCGTATGACGCGATGCCTGAGCCCAAACTCGTGATAGCGCTCGGGACGTGCGCTCTCTCCGGTGGGATTTTTTCCTCGGATGGTATTGTAGCAGACGTGGCGATACCCGGGTGCCCGCCAGCACCATATACCTTACTCGATGCGCTTGTCAAGGCAAAGGGTGGTAAGGGATGGTAGCGATCACACTCTTTATCTTGGGCGTCGCGCCCCCTCTTGGGTTACTAAGAAAGAAGCTCGGCTATTCCGCGAGCGCGCTCGGCTCTGTCGCGATGATCTATACGGGCATTGAATTGCATACGCTAGGCGTGGTGACCATCTTTTATATAGCGGCGGGACTTGCCTGGCTCTTTTCTTCCATTTATTCGATGTCCTACGACCATTATACATGGCTCGCACCTCTTTTCAGTCTCTCAGTCTTCGGAATGGCGATCGCCCTTACCGCCAGTAACTTTCTGGCGTTTCTCACGGGATACGAAGTCATGACAATCCCTGCCTACGTCGCGGTCGGGCTCCACAGGAAGACTGACTATCCAGCATTTCTCTTCATGGCTTTCAGTGAGCTGAGCACGTTACTCGTTTTTGCCGGCTTCCTGTACTCGTATACGCTCACTTGGTCGTTCAGTTTTCAACCCCTCGCAGCTGCTTGGCCCGCACTCTTGTGCTCACTTGGCTTCATGATCAAGATGGGAATATTGCCCTTTATGGTGGCCGAGTGGTTACCAATCGCGCATGGCAATGCACCCGCAAACATGTCATCTCTTATGAGCGCTTCTATGACACTCATCGCGGCCTACGGACTTGTGAAGATGATTCTACTTTCCCCTGGATCGACCGCGTTCGGATACTTCCTTATGGGAATTGGTGCCTTTTCGGTGTTCTTCGGAGCGCTGTATGCATACGTGAGCGGTCACAACAAAGCCCTTCTCGGATTTAGTACAATTGAAAACAGCGGCGCGTTTCTAACCTTGGTGGGTGTTTTTCTCACAGCGCCTACGCATCTCCTCTCGATGTTTGCACTTATCAGTGCCGCGGTGTACATCCTTGCGCACACTCTTTCAAAGACTGGCCTCTTTCTTCTCGCTGGTATGACCGAATCCGACCCATCATCCCATTCCGAAAAAGCCGTGGGTTCCCTGTCACTGAGTGGAGCAATAGTACTGACTGCGTCGATGTCTGGTCTTCTTCCCACGGTCGGCGGCGTGGCCACATGGGCTTTGTTACAGTCGTTATTCATGGAGGCCTATGTCCTGCACTCCTCTCTTGCTGTTTTCCCGATAGTCGCCGGCTCTGTCGTGGCTATGGGCGAGGGATTCGCCATGTCTACCATGCTTAAGTTTGTACTCTTCAGCGGGGTTTTCAGGAAAGGTGGGTTGCGGGGAGTTACGCGGTCCGTCACAGTGCTCGCGGTCGGCCTGACTGTGCTTGCCGCGGGAAGTCTCATCTATCTTGCCTACGCGCCATTTCTCGTCAGTAATACCCTTGGGGTGTACGGCATCATAGCTTCCAAGTTTGCAGGAGAACCTTTTGGTGGAGTGTCACCTCTTTATACGCTGCTCTTACCGTTGATCCTCGCCGTACTGGTTTTTGCATTCACAGGAAAGCCCAAGACCAGAAGGTCTGAAGTGTGGAATGGCGGTACTGCCATCGATGACAGGTATACGCCTTTTGCCTACTCGACCAACGTGAGGTTGATGCTCGGGAAGGTTCTGTTCACGCGTGTTCGAAATGATGCGGTTGAGGTCTCGAATGCCTCCTGGCTTATTCTCTACCGTCTTTCGACATTGTTCGCAATTCTATCGAAAACACTGTCGAGAACTTACATGAATAGCAGGCTCGGCTGGTATGTGGTGTACATGGTCGCCGCACTGATCGTGGTCACCCTGGTGGTAATGATATGATTGAACAGATTGTAGAAGCCATAATCCAGGTAACCGGTGCAGTACTCCTTTCTCCTCTCTACTCGGGAATAATTGACAAACTCAAGGGGATGGTTTCGATGAAGAGGTCTCAGAGTGTACTCCAGCCATACCACGACCTCACGAAGCTCATGAGAAAGAAGACCGTCATTCCTTATGATGCCACTTGGCTGTTTGTCTACGGTCCGTATTTTACTTTCGCGATCTATTTGGCCATCTCTTTTGTCATTCCCGTTGTATATCCGAGTCCTGTTTTCCTGACGCCAACGGTGGATTTTCTAGGTGGCGCTCTCCTTTTCTCACTTGTTGCCTTCGTAAAGATCCTTTGTGCAGCGGATTCAGGGAGCAACTACGTGGCACTGGGCGTGTCAAGAATAGCTTCCTTTGGATTCCTTGCTGAAGCAACTCTCGTTACCGTGTTCTTTGGTGTTGCACTGGCGACTGGGACGAACAATCCTTACGTTGAATCACACTACGCACTCGAAGCACCGAACTACCTTTCACTCGATCATCTTTTTGCAACCGTGTCTTTCTTCCTTCTCTGGCTCTTCGAAACGGGAAGACTGCCAGTTGAAAGCCAAGGTCTCTCAGAACTAGGAATGGTTGACGATGCTCTTACGTATGAACACAGCGGCAAACCACTTGCTCTCTTAAAGTGGGGATCGTATCTAAAGTCCTACCTGCTAGGGTCGGTTTGGATCAACGTGTTTCTCATTCCTTGGGGTGGACAGCTTGGTGTTGCCGGGGCACTTGCGGATGTAGGTATTATGTTCATAAAATGGTGTGTTCTCATTGCACTTACATTAGCAGTTGAGACTTCTTTTGCAAAGCTGAGGCTATTTAAGGTACAGGATCATCTTGCACTTGCTTTTGTGCTATCTGTTTTCTCACTTCTTTTCTCGGTGATCTGAGATGCAACCTGACACTTCTCAAGTTTTCGAAATTTTTTATATTTCAGTGATCATCTCGGCGTTCTATATCCAAGGTCAGTCATACTTTGATCCCCTGGTCAAAGCGACAGGTGTGCAGTCTTTTTTGGTGGCCATAACGTCTTTTCTGATGTTTCAGAAGACGGGATTGCTGGATTTTGTATATTTGGGAACCTTAATAGCCCTTGTCCGAGGGTTTGTAACTCCTCACATTCTCCTCAGGGTACTCGGAAAAAGGTATGGAGAGAGGGAGCGAATTAGTGGATTTGCCTCGCTTCTCGTGATCGATCTGGCATTTTTCTTCACGGCGGTCCTCATGCTTTACAACTATGTACTGACAAAGCTTTTTCCGGACCACTTCACGCTTGTCTTCGCATTTGCGTTGTTATTCCAGGGGCTTTACCTTATGGCATCAAGAACTTCTACGCCATCGCAAATGGCCGGCTACCTCGAGGAGGAAAACGCGCTTGTGCTTTTCGGCATTTCACTGATACCTGTACCCTTCCTAATAGAGGCCAGTGTGGCGCTTGACGTGCTTGGTCTGGTTGTAATATCAGCGGTTGTGATCAAAGAAAAGAAGGAACACGTGCCTTTGGAAGAGCTCAGGGGTTAGGTATACATGTCAGAATTAAGTCAGATAAGCCTTTCGTCTCTTACGCCACCCAATATTCGAGCTTTGTATAGAACTTTTGGAGGCCCCTTGGGTTTGCATTTCCAACCGACCCGTTCTCTGACTGACATGGAAGATTCCGGTCGAACCATGAAATACGTAGTTAGTGGGGACCTGATAGGGTGTTTCAAATGAAATTCGAGAGTCTTCTATACAGAAGGCCCGTGCCGGATGTAAGTGTCGCGAATGATGCTCCTGAATTTTTCCGTGATGCAGGACTTGATACAGTGGTAAAAGAAATGCTGAAGGGTCATGAAGGTTCTAATATTGAACAGCTATTCTATTCTCCGCTTGCGGACGCAGACGACATACACTATCGTCAGAAGATTTTCCTGGATTTGCGAAATCCAAAGATTGAAAAGCCCTTAAGACAGTTTTCCGAAAGCTACAGGACTATCCTTTCCTACCTTGAAAGCGACATATCATACATGCGTCAGAAGGAAGGACTGTTTCTCTATTCAGCGTTGCTTTACTGTCGCTGTCTTAGGAATCTTTTAGATGATATCTCTTCGGTCGACCTAGTGTCTGAAGGATTGAGCGACTTCAGGGACTATCTTTCTTGGTACCTGTCATCAGGTGACTACATGGCTTTTCAAAGCGATGCGGAGACCGTCTCTCAAGTTATCGAACAAATAGTTTTTCAAATGACGATAAAGGGTGACACAATTACGGTATCTAGGCGGCTAGGTTCATCAGACTACAGCACAGAGGTTGAGAAAGCGTTTGAGCGTTTCCGCAAAGAAGCTGGTCCTTTGCGGCAAGAATCCAAAGACGCTTGGTACAGTCGTGGTCACGTCGAGGCCTCTGTCCTCGAACTGGTTGCAAGACTATACAGAAAGGAGTTTGACTTACTTCACTCATTCTATATTAAGCACAGAAACTTCTTGGATCAGTCGATAGACCGCTTTTACAGGGATATTCAGTTTTATTTCCTCTATCTTGAATATACGCGGTATCTAGAGGGCAAAGGCCTCAGCTTCTGCCTGCCTTTGCTTGTCTCAGCCCACGAGGGCACATACTGCAGGGAAGGTTTTGATATGGCACTTGCCGCCAAGCTTGCCAAAGAGAACAGGAAGGTGGTGACGAACGACTTTCAGCTGGCAGAGGGGGAAGAGGTCATAGTGGTCACTGGGCCGAATCAAGGAGGGAAAACCACATTTGCAAGACAAGTCGTACAACTTCATTATCTTACTCGCTTGGGCGTGCCTGTTCCGGGCAGAGAAGCAGCAGTCCGCGTCGCCGATTTCATATTTTCACACTTCGAAAGGGGAGAAAACGTCGAGAACCTAAGGGGGAAACTGGAGGACGATTTGGTGAGGATCAGGGATATTCTTTCGCGCTGCACGGATAAAAGCTTGGTAATTATCAATGAAATGCTCAGCTCAACGTCCACAAAAGACGCCATGTTAATAGGATCCAGGATCATCGAAAAGATAGTTGAGAAGCGGTGCATGTGTATATACGTTACTTTTGTCGACGAACTCGCTAAGCTTAGGGGCGTGGTGAGCTATACGTGTCAGGTGGCACTCGATGAACCGCAAAAGAGAACGTTTAAGATACTAAGGGGGCAACCGATAGGCGTCGGGCACGCGCTTGCACTCGCCAAAAAGTATGGGTTAACATACTCGGATATTCTAAAGAGAGTGAAACAATGAGACTTCGACTGCTGAACAATGTCAATGGCGCCACAGACCATGACTTAACCTGGTGCGCGCAGGATGTGATACGTGATCTTGATCTCGGTCCAGTGTTGGAGGTGATGGGAGGCGGAGACGAATTCGTAAAGAATGTATGCAAAGAAATACTGCTGAACGGCGCTGTGGACGGCGAAACGGTGGTACACAGGCAGCAGGTACTCAAGGATTCAGTTAAGAACAAGACGCTAATAGCAGACCTTTACTCCTTACTCACGCGAACAATGGAAGAGGCGCGTAGACAACTTTTCTGGGTCTCTGACAAGAGTCCTGCCTCAGTTGTCTTTAGCTCAGTTCGTGTTCTTGAGACCTATTTCGGCATCATAGACCAGGTCAGGGATATGCTGACGAGCGCGTCCGCAAACTTCGAGTCTGAGGGGTTCAAGACACTCATCCATGACCTTGAATACCATATGGGCAGGGATTACACTAATGCCATCCGAAGACACCTTTCGGAGCTTAGGCTTGAAAAAGGGGTACATGCAATCGTGAGGCTAGGGAAGGCGGCGGAGTTCGCAGAGTTTACGCTTTCGAAGCAGACAAAGGGAGCTGTAAATATAGCAGATATTCTCGCCTTCAGGAGCACAAAGGAGTACAAGTGGACCCTCCCGGAAAGAGACGAAAGCGGAGGCCAGGAGATGGAATACATGCGGAATCGTATCCTTGAAAGAGTAGCAGGCGTACTAAAAAGTGCAACAGACGACGTCCTAGATTTTATGAGCGCCTTGCGTAAGGAAGTCGCTTTTTGCGTGGGCTGCATGAACCTCTGGGATAACCTGAGTGCGATCGGCGTTCCACTGAGTTTCCCTAACGTGAGGGAACAGCCTGAATACACAATTGGTTTCTCATGCCTGAGCGAAGTCTCTTTTGCCTTAAGGTCACGCTCTAAGCCCGTTTGCAACAGCCTTCGGGCGGAGGGCAAGGCACTCTTTATAATATCTGGAGCTAATCGAGGAGGTAAGACCGTCTTTCTAAGGAGCATAGGTCAGGCGCTTCTCATGATGTGGTGTGGCATGTTTGTTGCTGCGGAAAACTTTGAGTGTTCCCTGCCGAGAGGTGTCTACACGCACTTTAAAAGAGAAGAGGATAAAACGATGACCATGGGCAAGCTTGATGAGGAACTTGCAAGGCTCAGTGCAATTATAGACCACGTGTCAAAGGGTTCAGTTGTACTTTTCAATGAATCATTTTCCTCAACCTACGCTAGGGAGGCATCCGAAATAGCAGGACAGGTAGTCGCTGCACTCGTTGAAAAGGGAGTTAAATTGTTTTTTGTGACTCATCTCTATGAGTTGGTCTCGTTGTTCCGTGAAAATACCAAAATGCCAGCCGTATTTTTGAGCGCAGAAAGAAAGGAGGACGGTGCACGGACCTTCCGCATACTCGAAGCTACTCCGCCTGAGACGAGCTTCGCGGGGGATGTCTATGCCAAAGTATTTGGAGAACATAATACCGATCTTGGGGGTGCGTAACAAGCCCGGAGTAGACCAACAACTGAAGACCACTGCGCCCTAAGGGTTTGGAGGTTCCCGGTTCGTAGGAGCTCCGCATCCATGATCCTTATAGATATTGTTAGGGGTTTGGGGAAGCGGTAAAACTCCGACCTTCATTCAGGCAGGAGATACACCTGTCGACTTCCTCCACTACAAAAAGTTTATACTCAGCTTTTGAGACACATCCACGAGTACCCGCGGTGCGGGAAGCGGGGAATTCACGCCTGTGGAGATGAGACCTCTACCTCCTCTACCCTCCCTGGGGGCTAAAGAAGAGGAGACAAGGCGGAGCAGTGATGCAGGAAGCCCCGTCCGTAAGTTCGGGCGGGGTAGTTCGCCAGGACAAAAAACTGTGTGCATAAAGAAAAAGGTTTGAGAGCTGTTATCCTAAAAGCGCACCCGTCGCAGTCTCCGGCACTAAGTACAGAACTAATATTTTGCGATATGTCCGGGGCTTCCCGGTAACTTTCGTATATTACGCATCGGAGATGAACACGATGATCGACGAGTGTTCACCCACTCAAAAACATACGATGCCTAGGTTTACGGCGAAGTCATTAAGCCTGACGGGCCTGTACGCATCCTAGACCGCGAGGGCTTCGAGTGGGCGAACATAATCTTCCATCCAGCTCCAGAGGTAACGGGTTTCAGCCATAGGCTCGTTGAATTCGTCGGTAAGTAGTCCAGAGAGTAACCAGACAGGTTTAGGGCGGTGGTCCCCGTGGACCCATTAAGAGACGAAAACCCTTCCGCCTACACGAAGAGTATAGGGCAAGGTTCGACTCAAACTGGGTTAAACTCCACCCAGTACACCAACTATTCAAGCCCAACTCCTATACCGAAAATGGTGGCTCGTACAAGAAGCCTAGCGTCGTCTGCGAACACGTCGAATCAAACCGTATGACCGTGACATTCCGCACGGGGACCAGCGTCTTCCCCAGGGCGAGGATAAAGTACGGCGACCCGATACTACTAGACGATGTTGCTGTGGATTTCGCCGAGCTCAAAATAGTGATGGCACACGGCGGTCGACCCTTCTCGACCCAGCAGCCATTCTTCCCGATCAGGAGACATCGGAACGTGTACCTCGATATATCGGGAATACCCCCAAACAGGTTGTTAGATTATTTCCCAAGACTACTAGAGATATCCGAGAAGACTATATTCGGCTCCGATTGGCCCACTGTGGGTGTAGAGTCAATAGGGCACAATGTACAACAGATGTTGAGACTTGGCTTACCAGAGCAGTCATTGTCTAAAATACTATACACAAGTTGATATAGATACACAACCTCTTTTGTCTCAAATACGATTTGAAATCCGTGTTATCTACGGAAAGTTCCATTCATAAGGTAGGTCGCATAAAATTTTGATTGTGACCAGTTGTTACCTGGCTAGTCTTTTGGGGTGCTACAATATTCTGACTCTCCTGCCATGTGTTTGGCGTGCTTTCTTCTTACGGCAAAGCTGAGCCTATGCATCACAAACCCAATCATTAGGGGTCATCGACCGCGTGTTTAAATATTTCCAGGTTGACCCTGATAGGGGCTGAGACCTGCTGGAGGAACTCCAGCTTATCCGTGAATGGTACAGATACAATTTCGGTGTAAGAAGGAAGTACTGGGAGACTCTCTGCACGCTACCCGACGCTGAATTATCCAAGGATAGGGGTGCGTCTTT
>Ga0080006_1167487_pt1 | contig 117041 bp, 106 predicted proteins | sample RS3BMetagenome_FD_69209 | JGI IMG/M metagenome (GOLD analysis project Ga0080006, IMG submission 69209) | Ferric oxide microbial mat and aquatic microbial communities from Rainbow Spring, Yellowstone National Park, USA - RS3B (SPADES... ...
GGCAGATGAAGTCGACCGGCGCGTACGTCCCCGACAGCCGGAACGTGTAGTCCTCGGGCGTGTAGCCCGCCTCGTGAAACAGCGTCTGCACGATCGCCGGCACCGCCTCGCCCACGAACACCCGGCTGTGCCGGTCCGCGCCCAGCGACGCGATGCGCGGCTCGAGCACCAGGCGGTAGATCGACTTGTCCTGCATGTGCTCGATCGCCCGCGCTCCCCCGAGCACGCCGTGCACGACCGTCCGCTGCTCGGGCGAGGGGCCCTGCACCACCAGCGTCGCCGCCGTCCCCAGCGCCGACGCCAGGTCCGCGTCGTCGTCGACCGCCACGTCGATCTCGTAGCGGTACAGCGCCGAGATCGCCTCCGTGCCGTCCACCGCCACCACGCGCGTGCCCGCAGGCAGCGCGTCGCACTCGACCGTCAAGATTTCGCTCATGAGTCGCCTCCGTGCTCAGGGAGCGAGGAGAAGCACTGTGGTCTGGCTCGGGGCCAGGCGCACGCCCGGACAGTTGGTGCTGTTCTGCAGCGACATGCTGGTCAGCCGCGTGGCGGGCATGCCGCCCACCAGCACGGTGAACGCGCCGGTGAGGTGGCGCGAGGGGCCCATGACGAGCCCCGACATGACGCCCATCGCCACGCCGGCGTTGTCGCCGTTGGTCAGCGGCACCATCGTCGACATGTTGTGCGCCGGGGCGCCGCCGAAGAGGACCGTGTACGCCGCGGGCACGCCCATGGGGCCCATGGCGATGTTCGGGTACGGGATGGGGACGACCGCCGGACCGGCCGGCGTCAGGCACACGTCGGGGAAGCCCATATCGGTGCCCGCCATCTGACAGTTCGCGAACATGGCTCTCCTCCCCTTCAGCCGAGCTGGATCTGCTCGGCGTCGACCTTCACCAGGCCGTCGGCGGTCATCAGCGTGTCGTGCGCGTGCACGCTCATCGTCGACTCGGCGGCCATGTCGATGCGGCCGGCGCGCACCTGATCGACGTCCTCGACGTGGCGGACCGACCGGCCGACGCGCTGGAGCACGTGCTCGGCCACGGCCTCGACCGCGCCGAGCACCGCCTCGACGCCCTTCATCTCGAGCAGCGCCCGCGCGCTCGAGAGCGACAGCCGCTCGGTCGAGACCACGGCGTCGGCCGCGCGCAGCAGCCAGCTGCGCGCCGCCATCGAGATGGTGGGCGACGTGGCCTCGATGCGCTCGGTCGCGCCGAGCGACAGCTTGCCCTCGACGCGCAGCTCCGTGTCCCCGCGCGTCACGAGGCGCGCGGGGCCCTGCCCGTCTCGCCGGAGCACCGACAGCACGTACGCCTCGCCGCTCGACCAGCCGACCAGCACGCGGTCGCCCGGCTCGGGCGCCAGAAGGCAGCTCGCCGCCCGCTCGGCGACGCACGCCGCCCCGGACTCGAGCGCGACGCGCAGCGCGTCCCCCTCGGCGGCGCGCACGACGCCCGCCTGAAGCTCCCACGAATCGCTCGCGATCTTTCTCGCCGCCACGCCGCCCATCGCTCGCCTCCCTGGTAAGTGATCCCCCAACGTGCCCGGTCAGTACCGGACGTTCTTCTGCCAGTCCTCGGCCCTCGCCAGCTCCTCGTCGTCGCCGAGCGCCCCGGCGCGGTCGGACCACTTCGCGCCGTCGGTCTTCGTGCGATGGAGCTTGGCGCGAAAGAGCTTCGCGCCGAAGAAGCTCGCGCCCGCCGCGTTCGCGTGCGACAGGTCGGCGTACGTGAGATCGGCGCCGGTGAAGAGGGCGCGCTCGCAGACGGCCTCCTGCAGGACGCTCTCGCGCAGCTCGGCCTGCGACAGGTCGGCGTCGGTCAGGTCGGCCTTCATGAAGATGGCCTGGTTGAGGCGCGCCTGCCGCAGCGACGCCTTGGGGAGCCGGGCCTCGGCGAAGAGCACGCGCTCGGCGGTGGCCATGTCCAGCCTGGCGCCGGCGAGGTTGGCCTTGTGGAAGTTGCACTGCGCGAGCGTCGTGGCGCGCAGATCGGCGCCCTCGAGATCGCACTCCATGAGCTGCACCTGGTGGAGCTTCATGCCCCCGAGGAGCATCCCCGCCATCTTGCACTTCTGCAAGATCACCAGCTCGAACGCCGCGCCGGCGAAGGTCGCCTGCGTCAGGTCCGCGCCGACGATGACCGTCTTTTTCATCGTCGCGCCCGAGAGATCGAGCGGGCCGCAGGAGGCCTCGAGGAGGCTCGTGCGATCGAGGTGCGCCCTGGCGAGCGACGTCCGCTCGAGGCGGCACTTGACGAGCGCGGCGCGCCCCAGGTCCGCGCCCTCGAGGCTCGCCTCGGCGAGTGACACCTCGACGAGCTTCGCCGCCAGGAGATCGGCGCCCTGCAGGCCGGCGCCGTCCAGGCGCGACCTGGTCACCACGGTGCGGCGCAGGACGGCGCCGCGCAGATCGGCGCCGGACAGATCGCAGCCCGTCAGCAGCGACTCCTTCAGGTTCGCGCCGGCGAGCTTCGCCCCGCGGAAGCTCGTCTCCTGGAAGACGACGCCGTCGAGCGAGGCCCCGGACAGGTCCACCCCGGCCAGATCGGCCTTCTCGATGATCTCCCCGCCCTCGACGCGCTGGAGCAGCTCGGCGCGGTCCACTCACGCCTCCTTCGCGCGCGGCAGCATGCGCGCGCGGAGCAGGTGCGCGTCGGTGACCTGGGTGGCGGTGTCGAGGAGCACGCGCGACAGGTCGGCGCGGAACAGGTTCGCGCCGCGCAGATCCGCCCCGTGCAGGCGCGCCCTGGTGAGGGATGCCTCCATCAGATCGGCGGCGACGACGCGCGCCCCGGTCAGGTCGGCGCGATCCAGCCGCGCCCCGCGGGCCTGCGCGCGATAGAGGTTCGCGCCCGCCAGCTCGCCCTCGCTCAGGTCCGCGCCCGCCATGCGCGCCCGCTCGAGCTTCGCCCCCGCCAGCTTGGCGCCGCGCAGGTTGGTCTTGTCGAGCGAGGCCCCCTGCAGGTCGGCGCCCGGAAGCGAGGCCTCGGTGAAGCACGCGCCGTCGAGCACCGCGTCGCGCAGCACGGCGCGCTCGCCGCGCGGCTTGACGAAGGCGGCCTTGGGCAGGCGGGCGCCGGTCGCGTCCACGTCGTCGAGGACGCACTCGAGGAAGACGGCCTTGGTCAGCTCCGCGCCGGCGAGCTTCATCCCGGTCAGGTCGAGCTTGAGGAACGTGAGGCCGGGCGCGTGCGCGCCGCTCCAGTCCGATCCGCGCGGCGCGCACTCCATCAGGTCGACCTTCTCCATGCGCGCGTTGCGCAGGCGTGCGCCCGCGAGGGTCGCCTTGGCGAGCGTGGCCCGCGTGAGGTCCGCCTCGCCCAGCTCCGCCTCCGCGAGCGTCGCCGCCCCGAGGTTCGCGCCGTCGAGCTTCGAGGCGAAGAGGTTCGCCTTCGTCAGGTCGGCCCGGGCGAGGACGGCGCCGGACAGCTTCGCGCCCGCGAGGTCGGCCCCGGCGAGCTTCGCCCCCTCCATCATCGCGCCGCGCAGATCGGCGCCGGCGAGATTGAGGCCCGACAGATCGGCGCCGGTGAGATCGCGACCGGCCAGGCTCTCGCGGCGGGCGTGCGCGGCGGCCACCTCCTCGCGCAGCTTTTTGGCCGCGTCCGCGTCGAGGGGCGCGGCGGGCGGGAACATGTGGGCGAACTTCTTGTACGCGTCGCGCAGGCGGTTCTCCGCGTCGACGAGGCGCTGCTCGAGCGACGGATCCGCGAGCATCGCGGCGATCTCCGGCGGGGTCTGCGGGCCGGCCATCGACGCCACCTCGCGCAGCTTGGCCATCTGCTCCCTGGCCGAGAACTTGGGCGGGCCGCCGCCCTGGGCCTTGGCGTCGGCCACGGCCTTGTCGAAGTCGATCCCGTGCGCCTTGCACTGCTCGCGCGCGGCCGCCTCGGCCTCGGCCTTCTTGGCCTCCGCCTCCGCCTTGGCCTTCTCCGCGGTGGCCTGCGCCTCCTCGATCGTCTTCTCGAGATGCTCCGGATCGGTCGAGGGCTCCGCGGGCTCGGGCGGGATCGGCGGGATCTCCACCTTCGAGAGATCGACGCCCTGCTCGGTGAGCTGCGCGATGAGCTTCTCGCGCTCGCGCTCCATGCGCTTGCGCATCCGCTTTCGCATCAGCCCTTCGCTCTTCAGCCCGTCGTCCGGCGGCGCGCCGCCCCTGGCCGCCGCGAGCCCCTCGGGCAAGAGGTCCTTGTCGCTCAGCGCGAGGATCGCCGCCTTCTTCTTGTCCTTCCGCACCTCGAGGGCCTGGTGGTAGTGCGCCGCCTCGCGCGGCGCGTCCGCCCGCTCGAGCGCCGCGAGCAGCGTGGCCACGTCGTGCGCGTCGTCCTCCGCGACGCGCGTGAGCCCGCGGAAGACGAGCACGCCGCGCTCGAGGTGCGGCAGCAGCCACACCGTGTCGAGGCGCGTCGAGACCTCCGACGGCTCGCCGCCGCCCCCGGGCACGAGGAACACGCGCGTCGCCATGCCGGGCAGGCGGCCCTCGACGCGCGCCCGGGTCGGGTGCATCCCGTCGATGGAGAAGGCCTCGTCGCCGCGGAAGAAGCCCTCGATCAGCTGGTCGGCCGGCGCCAGGTTGAAGGCCGACCACATCATGTCGTCCGGGAAGCCGGGGAAGCGCGTCTCGAGCCACTTCTTGTCGTAGGTGCCGAGCAGCTTGCGCCGCTCGGGCCACATCATGTCTTGCGGGGCGAGGCCGGCCGGGGGCGGGTGATCGCGCGGCGTGCGCACCAGGTGCTGCGGGTCCTCGATGTTGGGCAGGGGGGTGCCGTCCTTGCCGGCGTCGGCGAAGCCCTTGCCGAGGGGGTTCAGGCCGTAGCCCTCGCCGCCGAAGGCGCGCGCGTAGGTGACGGGCATCTCGTCGAACGGCGCGGGATCGGTGGGCACGCCCCGCCGCCACGTGCGGTCACCGATGGCGTAGACGGTCTTGTCGACGCTCCCCAGCGTCAGGCGCGCGACGGCCGTCGGCCTGGGCGGCTGCGCGGGGTAGACGCGGCCCCACACGAACACCTCGCCGCGGGCCTTGGGCATCGCCTGGTCGAGCACCTGGTCGCCCAGCTCCGGCGCGAGGGCCTTCCACATGTCGACCTCCGTCAGCACCGACGGCGCCGGCCCGAGGTCGAAGAAGACGAGCGGCGTGACGACCAGGAAGAAGGTGCCCTGGCGCTCGAAGGGCCGCGTCAGCAGGCCGAGTTTCTGGGGCTTGATGATCTTCATCCCGCCGTGCGGAGCGCCTGCGTGCTCTCGAACACGAGATTGCAGGTACCGCAACTGCGGGCGGGTCGCAACGCGCGCCGCCGCGGCGCACGTCCGGGGTAGAGCGGCCGGTCGCTTCGTGTCATCCTCGCCGCGATGGCGTGGAGGGGGGTGGCGATTCTCTTCGCTCTTGGCCCGTGGGTCGGTCCAACGGTGATGACGCTGTCGACCGGCGTGACCCACGTGCGGGGAGCTCGCGTCGTCGAGGTGTCGCTCGCGGGCGTCGTGAAGGGCGGACCGGACTTCGCGGAGGCAGCTCTCTGATCATGGCACCAGCCACGCGTCGGCTCTGTGGCAGCGGATCTCGGTCGCTGCGTCCGATCATCGCGGTTGCGATGCTGGTCAGTGCGGCTGCCGCGACTGGCTGCAAGGCTCAGATGCTGCCCTACACCGGGGTCGTCACCGTCACGCGGGGAGCAGACGCCGGCCACCGCGCGTTCAGCATCAGCTGTAGCGTCGAAAAGTGCGGCTCCACGACGGGCGACGACCTGGTGCTCGTTCTCGGGCCGGCCTGTCGACTCAAGGGCGAAGTGACGGTCGAAGGCTTCTCTTTGCGCCCGCGACAAGAGTGCACCGTAGTGCTCGATGGGTCGCAGATCGCGTTCAGCGTCGTCGCCGGAGGCGGCCCCCTTCCGGACGCGGAGGATCCGCTCCGAGTCGAGGTGACCGGGCAGAGCCTCAACTCCGTGTCCGGAGGCAAGCAGGAGCCGCTCGCGCTCAGGATCGTCGCGAGCCAGTCGGGCGCCGCCACCGACCTGGCGGCATGCGGCCAGTGAGGGCTCACGTAGGGGCTATGCGAACGCTGGTTGCCCTTTGCATTCTGGTCAGAATCGCGGCCAGCCGGCAGCCGATGCAATGAGCCGGGCGTCCGTCGCGCTCCAAGCTGCCGTCGCCGCGGCGCTCCTCGTCGGCTCACCGGCCGAGTTGGGCTGCGCGCAGCTGGGCGGAGCGCGCGGACAGACGTATCGCGGCGTGGCCACGGCGACGGGTGCCCGGTATCGCACGGCGTTCGCCGTGAACGGCCGCGTCGTCCACTGCGGAAGCTCGAAGTCCTCGGGGCTGCTCCTCGTGCTCGGCCCGGGGGTGTGCCCTCCGGGCCGACGTCACCCAGGAAGGAGGTTTCGCGGTGCGCTCCAATCAGACGTGCACGATGGACGTCGCCGGCGCGCAGATCGCTTTCAGCGTCGTCGCCGGCGCCGGACCGTGGCCATGGCCCGGGCAGAGCGGATGCCCGTCGTGCGGGCCTGGTCCAGGCGGTGACCCCCTTCGCCTGGACCTCGCGGGGAGCGTGCTCGACGCAACGACGGGCTCCCGCGAGCCAATCGCCATCACGCTGGTCGCGAGCTCGTCGGGCCCGTTGATGCGCGAGGCCGCATGCGCGCCGTGATTTTGCTCGTGGCGTTCGAAGCGTGCGGGCCCTTTCCTCGGGTCACTCCTGGCGCTTCGAGTACAGGGGGGGTGCGCCGCAGGATACGGAGATCCAGGCGCGCGCTCGAGCGGCATTCGAGTTCCACTGTCCTGCCGCGCAGGTGATGCTCAAGCCCCTGATGGACCAGAATGGTACGGATACGTTTCAGGTGACCGCCTGCGGCAAGCAGGCCGTCTACACGTGCATCGTTGACGGGGGACCGTGCATCAGGGAACGTCCATTCGGACAGTAGTTGTCGCGAGATACGACGAATCCAGCGCTCGCCACGGCTCCGACTGCAGCTCGAGTCCGGAGGATGACACCATCTTGTGGCACCATGGCACGATGCTCCCGTCGCCGGGACAGGAGGCGAGCGTGATGGTTGTTCGATCGTCCGTCAGCGTGCTCATTTTGGCCGCAGTCGGCGCCGCTTGCAGCAACCCTCAATATGCCCCGTATGGGGTTTTCGCGGGGCACGACATCGCTCGGCAGTATCCCGGGACGGATCGACAGGCGCGGGCGCGAGCGGCGACCGAATTTCACTGTCCTCCTGCGGAGGTCACGCTTCGACCCGAGCTGCAGCAGAACGTCGGAGCCGACACCTACTTCGTGTCTGCGTGCGGCAAGCAGGCTGTGTACACGTGTATCGATGCCGGCGCGTGCATTCGGGAGCCGCTCTCCGATGATGCTCTCCGATGATGCCGCTGACGCTCCTGGGCCGCGGCGAACGAGGCGCGTTCGCCTTCTCCACGATGCCACCGCGAGGGCCGGCCGTGCCCACGAGGTGCAAGTGAAGCAGGGCGTCGTCCGTGCCCTGCGGACTGCGCTCGCACGCCCCATGCGCCTGCCGGCTGCCGCTGGCGTGGCGCTGGTGGCGGGCAGCATCGGATGCGAGATGCCGGTACCGACGTCTTGGTCCGCATCGAGCGCGACCGTGGTCGATGGCCGTGGGAGGGCGATTCCTACGATCACGGTTGGTCCGCGCTCCGACGACGTCGAGCCGCTCGCGAAAAGCAGGGCCGCCTACGACCTGCATTGTCCTCTGGACGGAATCCAGTTGCAGCCCCTCGTCGCCTTCCGCAAGGAAGGCCTGGAGCTACCTCTGGAAGTCTTGCTCCTGGCTCGCGGCTGCAACCAGGAGGCGCGCTACGCCTGTTATTTCGGATCGGGCTTCAGCTCGATGTGCGTCCGCGAGCCTGACGTCTCGCCGGTGTCATCGGCGGCACGACCACGAGACGCACCCGGTCCAGCAATGGGCGCGCGCCGCCTGGAGGACGATCTGCTCCAGTTGCAGTCTGGCACGGTCGTTCCGCTCGCAATCCGCGCGCAGGACCGTCCCGGTGGCGGCGTGTCGGTGATCTCGGTGCTGCCCGACGGCCGCGCACAGGGCGCGCTTCGCGTCGGGGACGTCATCCTCGAGGTGAACGGAGTCGCGCTGCAGACCACGGGCGCGCTTCTCGGCGCGGTGCTGCTGGGCGACAGCGCGCGCCAGAGCCTCCGATTCTCGATCCTTCGCGATGGCGCCACCGTGACCGTCACCCTGCTGGACTCCAAGGACCATTCGTGACGATCGCCGGCGTCGTGAAGGGCGGGCCGGGCGCCCGGCGTGCGGCGACCTTCTCTTTCACTGCGCCGCCTGCCGGTCCCCTGCCCTCGCTCGTCACCGCAGGACACGACTCGAGAATCGACGGCGGGTGGACCGTGAGCATCGCGGGGGGCCAGACGCTAGACTAGGCAGGTTTCGGAGCTGCTTTACATGAACCACTCCCGCTGGATCGTCGCCATGTCGGCATTCTGCATCAACTCCGCGTGCAGCAGGGAGCGCGGCTCCGCCGTCATCGATGTACGTCCCAATGAGAAGGTAGTGTACATTACAGGCGGCAATACCAATGATTTCACCAATATCGCCACCGCGCGGGCCGCGTTCGACATGTCGTGCCCTCCCGGAGATGTTCACTTGGAGGTCATCGCCCAGTTTGTCGAGGTCCGGTCGCCCGCTGTCCCGCCAACCGAGACGCTCGTCCGAGCGACAGGATGTGGACACGAGGCGCGATACGCATGTTGGTGGGACGATGGATATTCTTGCGTGCGTGAGCCAGAGGGCGCGACGAGCGGGTCGGCTTGCGCGGCGTGTGGTGCAGATCGAGTCGATGGCGGCGGCGCGCCACATTGATGCGCGCGGATAGGTCCCAGGCGGCGACGAGGGGCCTACCGATCGAGATCGGCGACGCCTGTCGCCCTCGCGGGTCTTCCGCAGGCGAAAGGCACGTAGGGGCTATGCGAACGCTGGTTGCCCTTTGCATTCTGGTCATCGTTGGTGCCGCGTGCAGCCTGTACGAACCCTACGGCGTTTCCGAGGGACACGATTTTCTTCCCAACCCGGGGACGGCGCATCAAGCGCGCGCGCGGGCGGCGGTCGAGTTTCACTGTCCCTCCACGCAGGTGGCGCTTCGCCCCAAGCTGCAGCAACAGGCCGGTGGGGACACCTACGCCGTGTCTGCGTGCGGCGCGCAAGCCGTATATACGTGTATCTATCAAGGCCCATGCATCCGCGAGCCCCTCGATGACGCGGGGCAGCCGATGCGGTGAGTCATGGGATCTCTCTGGAGGAAGAGGAGGAGCATTGCCTGCCAACGGATGGCCCCTGGTCGCGATTGTCGTCGCTCTTGGCCCGTGGGTGAACGGCTGTCACTTCCACATCACGTACGGCACGAGCCGCTACCCGGGCACGGCGACGTACGTGGTCCAGCGGCCCGGCACTGGCTGGCAGGACGCGGTCGCGACCGAGGTGCGACTGGTCGACTGCGACGACGGGCCTACCATCGAGATCGGCGACGCCTGTCGCCTTCGCGGGTCCTGGGCTGAAGACGACTTGCAGGGAATCGGGGGCGAGGCCGGGACGCTGGCCTGGCACATGGGAACCGTGGTGATCGCCAGCGGGCAATCCTGCACGCTGCCCCTGAGCGCCGGTCCCACGGCGATGACGCTGTCGACCGGCGTGACCCACGTGCGGGGAGCTCGCGTCGTCGAGGTGTCGCTCGCTGGCGTCGTGAAGGGCGGACCGGACGCCGGGCACGCGGCGACCTTCTCTTTCACCGCGCCGCCTGCGGGTCCGCTTGTGCCGAGCACGTGCGCTCGCTCGTCACCGCAGGACACGACTCGACAGTCGACGGCGGGCGGATCGTGAGCGTCGGCAAGCGCGCGGAGCGCAAGTGAGCGGCATCGCTGACGGATCCGGCAATCGTCTATTGAGACGTGAAATGTCTTACGGCGAAATCCGGATTTGTCGTCTTAATGGGTGAGAGGGTGATGCAGGGGGCGAGCACGCGCCGCCCCTCGACGCGCCCCCCGCGGTGGTCATCGGCGCGAGGACGTCGAGCGGCAGCGAGGCAAGACCGACGAGCTCACCGGGGCGTCCGTCGACTTCGACGAAGCGCCCGATCGGTCCGCTCGGACGTCCGTCGATCGCGCGCGGACGACCGTTCACCTCGACGAGACGTCCTTCGATCTCACGTAGACGACCGTTCATCTCGGTGAAACGTCCTTCGATCTCGCTTGGACGACCGTTCATCTCGGTGAGACGTCCTTCGACCTCACGCGGACGACCGCTCATGTCGATGAGACGTCCGTCGACCCGACCCGGACGACCGCTCATCTCGCTGAAGCGTCCTTCGACCTGACGCGGACGACCGTTCACCTCGGTGAAGCGTCCCTCGACCTCGATGGGACGTCGGATCACTCGACGCGTCGGTCGCTTCACCTCGCGTCGACGACCGACGAGTCGTCGAGGACGACGGGCGACCGAGGACATCGATCCGTCCACCGAGGTGAACGGATCCCTCTCCGAGATGAACGGATCGCTCACCGCGATCGAACGACCGCCCACCGAGCAAGAACGTCGTCCCGGTGACCTCATCGGTCCGTTCAGCGAAGCCATCGATCCTCCCTAAAGACCAGACGGTCCTTCATCCGATCAGAAAGGAGAAGCGAGCGAACCAATCGAACGATTCACCACGCAAGCGGCAGCTCATGTCTCGACCAAGGGGTTTCTCGTGAGAAAGAACGCAAAGACCGATCATCGTTCCATCGTCGCCCTCAGCCTCCCCCAGCCCGTCCCCGCCCTCGTCGCCTACACGCAGCAGATCGTGAAGGCGATGACGGGCAATCCCGCCTTCCCGGCGCCCGTGCCACCACTGTCCACCGTGACCGCCGCGGTGGTCGACCTGCAGAACGCGGAGACGGCCGCGCTCACGCGGGTCAAGGGAGCGGTCATCACCCGCAACGAGAAGAAGACCGCGCTCGTCGTGCTCCTCCACCAGCTGAAGGGGTACATCCAGACGATCGCGGACGCGCACGTCGAGAACGGCGCCTCGATCATCGCGAGCGCCGGGGTCGCCGTGAGAAAGCCGCTGGCGCGCGCGCCGCGCGTCTTCGACGCCAGGCCGGGGCCCGTCTCCGGCTCGGCGAAGCTCGTCGCCGCGTCGGCCGGCTCACGCGCGTCGTACGAGTGGCAGCACAGCACGGACGGAGGCAAGACCTGGGTGCTCGCCCCCGTCACGCTCCAGGCCAGGACGATCGTCGTCGGCCTGACGCCCGGGGCGACCGTCCAGTTTCGCTACCGCCCGGTCACCAGGGCCGGCGAGGGCGACTGGAGCCAGACCATCGTGATGCTCGTGAAGTAGCGCCCGAGCGCGCGTGAAGTGAGCGGATCGCAGTGACCCGCCGGCCCTCGGCTCCCCCGACTGCGCGCGCGCGCGGGGCGAGCCGGGGGCCGGGGCTTCGCCGGAGCGTCCGAGCGTCCGAGCGCCGGTGCCTCCGGCGACCCGTCTCCTGTATGATGCGCCCCCTTTCATGCCGAAGCTCCTCCTCGCCCCCCGCGGCGCCTGCGCAGGCCCGCCCCTGCGCTTCGCGGGGACCGGGGAGGCGATGGCGCTCCTGCGGCGCTTCCGGCGCGATCCGGACGCGATCGGCAGGATGCGCGCGGTGGCGTCTCGCTGCGGCTTCGCGCCGGCCCGCGCCGACGACGACGAGCTGACGGCGTGGCTCGCCGTCGCGCTCGTGCAGCGGCGCGTCGAGGCGATGCTCGTGCAGCCGCGCGTGTTCCACGGCGTGCTATCGCCCGGCGCGGACGAGGCGGCGCCGGGCGAGGCGGTCGCTCCGGAGTGGGACGTCCAGCCGGAGAAGTACTGGGTCGAGTTCCGGCTGCTCGACGGCGACGGCGATCCGCTGGCGGACGAGCCGTTCGTGGCGTCGCTGGCCGACGGCCGGCGCGTCTCCGCCGGAGTGGGACGTCCAGCCGGAGAAGTACTGGGTCGAGTTCCGGCTGCTCGACGGCGACGGCGATCCGCTGGCGGACGAGCCGTTCGTGGCGTCGCTGGCCGACGGCCGGCGCGTCTCCGGTCGGCTGGACGCGGACGGCGCGGCGCGGTGGAACGACGTCGCGTCCGAGGGCGCCTGCTCCATCACCTTCCCCGAGGTCGACGCGTCGTGCGCCTGGGTGCCCGGCGAGGGCACGGACGGCCGCACGGTCGTGCGCGACGACGCGCCGACGACGACGGCCGACGGCGACGAGGCCCTCTACGTCCCGGGCAGCCCGCCGCCGCCGGGCGCGACCGGCAAGCGCCACACCTACCGCCTGCCGACCTGGGACGTGGTGCAGCTCGATCTCGTCGGCGACGCGCGCGACGCGGTGGTGCCCCCGCCCGCGCCGCCGCGCGAGGACGACGAGCACTGGGACATCGAGACCATCGAGGCCGGACGAGGTGAGTAGATGGGCAAGTGGTACGTCAATCTCCGCCAGGACCCGAAGAAGAGCGAGGGCGAGCGCATGCTCCTCTCGGTGTCGCGCGGCTACTGGGGCAACCGCGCGCACGTCAAGTCGAAGCGGCCGAACCGCCAGGTGCGCTGGCTCGTCACGCCCGATCCGCACGACGCGCCGGCGTCCACGGGCGCCGGCAACGTCGATCCGCGCTACGTGCCGGCCGCCGGCAGGACGAAGCTGACCAGGGGCACCCTCAACGGCACCAACGAGGCGGTGACCGACGAGATCGCGCCCGCCGGCCGCTTCGAGAACGAGCTGCTCTTCGGCACGGCCGGGGGCGACACGTTCACGGTCACGACGACGAAGGTGAAGCTCCAGGACACCGCGCCCGCGTCGAAGACGCTGAAGATGACCGAGTCGGTCGAGACGTGGCGGCGCATCTGGTACCGCTTCAACTACATGAACGCGGACCACCTCAGCGCGTACGGCAAGATCAAGCCGATCCTCAAGCGCATCTTCGAGGAGGTGTTCGTCGAGCTCGTGGAGGACGGCAAGCCCGAGAAGATCGACGACGAGCCCCAGACGACCGACGTCGATCACCTGGTGGACGGCAAGCTGCCGCTCACCAAGAAGGGGCTGGAGCTGCGGCTCGCCCTCGTCAACGTCGCCGCGGACGACGAGGAGTACAGCGCCCGCCTCGAGGCGAAGGCGACGCCGTCCGACGTGGTCTCGGGCGATCGCGCCGCGAACGACCACGGGACGTGGACCTTCCGGTTCGCCGTGCCCCCCCGCAACAAGCGCTACGTGCCGGCGAAGGACTTCCTCGTGTCGTTCACGATCAAGGGGGCGGACCGGAAAGAGCCCTTCACCAACGCCCGGAACGAGCTCGTGTACCGCAACAAGCGCGGGGTGGAGGTGGTCACGGCCGGCAGCCAGTACACGGCGAAGCTCGAGGGCAAGGAGGTCGTCGTGCAGGTGACCGACGCCGCCGCCAACGAGACGCTGACCGACAACGCCGCCCTCCCCTCGCCCGAAACGTTGACCGCGGAGATCCGCTTCCGCCTGCGGCGCGACCTCGGCGGCTTCTCGAGCGGCGCCAACATCTCGCTCACGCGCAGCCTCGTGCCCTACTACACGGCCAACTCCCAGCAGGAGCTCCAGGGCCTCGCGCGCGTCTTCGCCCACGAGATGGCCCACAGCCTGGGGCTGGTCCGCAAGACCGCGCACGACGGCGGCGCCGACGCGGACAACGCCTGGTGGTACGACGACACCCACGGCGGGCAGGGCAACCACTGCTCGCGCGGGACCAAGCAGGTGGACAACACCGCCGACGACGCCGGCGACTTCCTGGACGAGGGGCCGGCCACCAAGAAGATCAACGTGCCGGACGCGACCAAGCCCGATCCCATCTGCATCATGTTCCACAAGCGCACCAACCAGCTGCACGGCCTCGAGTTCTGCGAGACGTGCAAGCGCCACCTGCGCGTCGGCGACATGCGAAACTCCTTCCTCGGGCCGCGGCCCCGCGCCTGGGACGAGGTCAAGTGACGCCGCCCCGGTTCATCCGGCGCTTCGTGCGCCGGGAGGTGTCCGGCTCGCCGGTGCTGGGCGCGGGCGAGGACGGGATCCGCGTCCACGCCACGACGCCGCTCTGGTCCGACGCGGGAGAGCTCGTCCTGCCGATCTTCCTCGCCTGGAGCTTCCCCCAGCCGTTCTTCGCGTCGTTCCAGGACCTGCCGCGCGCGGTCGCCGTGTACCTCGACGATCCGGGGGCGGGCGTCGCGCTGGCGCTGCGGCTGGTCGATCCGCACGTGCTCGAGGACCCGCCCGCCGGGCCGAACTTCCACGGCAACGAGGCGCGCTGGGGCAACCCCGACGCGCGCGCGAGCGGCTGGGCGAGCACCCTCCTCGAGGCGCAGCTCCCGGCACGCGAGACCCCGCCGACGCTCTTCCTGCGAGCGGCGCTGCACGGGCACGTGTCCAACGTCCTCGCGCTCGACCTGGCGGCGGACACGATCGAAAGCACCCTCGGAGGCCGGCCCCATGCGCTCGACGTCGCCGATCTTTCACCCCGCTAGCGCGCCGGCGCCGCGCGCGCCCGGGCTGTCGCTGCACCTGCCGGAGGGGCCGTCGCGGTGGATCCACGGCGCGCTCGCGCTCGACGCGGCCGAGGCGACCCCCGGCCAGCGCGCCGAGTGGCTGGAGTCGATCGTCCTCGCCGTCGCGACCGACGCCGACGGCCAGCCGCACGCCGCGCCGCTGCTGCGCGCGCGCGTGGCGCTCGGCGATCCGTTCCGCGAGGTCGTGACGGAGAGCGGCGCGCGCCTCGCGTGGGCCGGCTTCAGCGTCGAGGCGGGCGAAGCGCTCGGGGTTGCGCTGCCGGGCGCGCCCTGCCACGTGCACCTGTCGGCGCGCCGGTGGTGCTCGCCCGCGCTGCGCGTGAGGTGGTCGGACGCGGCGGGCGACGCGCTGCTCGGGCGGCCGGCGGAGCACGCGAGCGACCGGCTCGTCTCGGCGTACGCGAGGGCCGCGAGCGGCGACCACGCCGGCGCGCTCGACGACTTCGAGGCGGCGCTGGCCGTCGCGGCCCTGCGCGCCGATCTCGATCGACCCCACCTCTACAACGCCGCGTGCGTCGCGGCGCGGCTGGCCACGGAGAGGACCGGCGACGCCCGCGCCGGGCTGCTGCAGCGGGGGCTGGCCTGGTTGAGGGAGGACCTGGCGCGCTGCGAGGAGCGCCTGGCCGCGCTCGCGGCCACGCCCGACGATCCGCGGACGACCGCGCGTCGCGCCCTGCTCGAGCGGCACCGCGCGGCGCGGCGCGACGATCCGGACCTCTCGGCGTACCGCTGAGGCGGCGGCGAGCGCCCCGGCGTACCGCTCACAGCGATCGGGCGCAGCGAAACCCCACGTTCGCGCTCTCGGTCGACGGAGAGTATCCCTGGCGCACCTGCGTGCGCATGACGCTCGGCTCGGCGCCGTACCACCCGCCGCCGCGCGCGACCTTCTGGTCGTGACGGCAGTGGCCGCCGTCGTACGGGCAGTAGTCCGACGAGGTCCACTCCCAGACGTTGCCGGTCATGTCGCGCAGCCCCTCGGGGGTGGCGCCGGCGTCGAACGATCCGACGTCGCAGGTGCCCGCGTCGGGCCGCCCCCAGCAGACACGCCCCGCCGGCGAGCCGTTGCCCCACGCGTAGAGGCGCTTGGCCTTGCCGCTGGCGGCGTACTCCCACTCGTCCTCGGTCGGCAGGCGGCGCCCGAGCCAGGCGCAGTACGCCTCGGCCTGCGCGTACGAGACGCAGTTGATGGGGTTGTGCTCGCGGCCGGGCCGGCCGGCGTTGCAGAACTCCTCGGTGCCGGCGGGGGTGCAGCGACCCACGTCGACGCAGCGCTCGTACTGCGCGACGGTCACCTCGTCGATCTGGATGCGGAACGTGGGGAAGGACACGTCGTGGACCGGGCGCTCGTCGATCGCGCCGGCGGCGTAGCCGAGCGGGAAGACGGTGCCGGGCAGGGTGACCATCGGAGAGGCTGCGGCGACCTGCCGCGCGGTCGCCTTGACCGCAGCCGCGGCGGCGCCGGCTTCCAGCGACGGCGGTGAAGAAGCGGGCATCGACGCAGGCGCGCTCGACGAGGCGGCGATCGCGGCGTGAGCCGTGGGCGCGCCGCCACCCCGCTCGCGCGCGAGCCACGCCCAGGCGCCGAGGCCGGCGGACGCGGCGGCGAGGAGCGAGACCGTCGCGAGGAGCGGGCCGCGGCGTCGAGGAGGCGACGCGGCGGCATCGCGGGTGATCGACGTGCCGGGCGCGGTGCCCGGTGCCAGCGGCGATGAAAGGGCGGGTGCGACGGGGCCCGCGGCCGCCGGAGGGGCGGCGGGGGCGACCGGGAAAGGCGTCTGCTGCAGCACCTCGACGGTCCCCCCGCGCGTCGGCGCGGGCGCCGCCACCGGCGCCGTCGCCGCCAGGGCCACTCCGCCCGTGGGCCGCAGAAGCGGCTCGAGCGCGGCGAACGCGGCGCGCGCGTTCGGGAAGCGCGCCGCGGGATCGCGCGCCACGCAGCGCTCGAACCACTCGTCGAACCCGACCGGGACACGGGCCGCGCAGCCCAGGACCGCGGCGCGCGCGCTGGCCCGCTCGAGCGGCTCGAGCGTCAGCTCGCGCAGGAACTCCGCGAGCGACGGAGACTCCTCGTGCGGCGCGCGCCAGTACCAGGTGCCGGTCAGCAGGTAGAATGCGAGCAGGCCGATGGCCCACACGTCCGTGTGCGGCCCGATCTTCCGGCCCCGCTCCGTCTGCTCGGGCGCCATCCAGAGCGGCGTCCCCAGCGCCGCCGTGCCCACCGAGCGCACGTCGACGCCGACGCGCGCGATGCCGAAGTCGAGCACCTTCAGCGTGAGCTCCTCGCCCGTGCGGCGCGGCCTGGCGAGAAACACGTTCTCCGGCTTCAGATCGCGGTGGACGATGCCCACGTCGTGCGCCGCCGCGAGGGCGTGGCAGAGCATGCGCATCACCTCCAGCGCTTCGCCGGGCGGCAGCGCTCCCTTCTGCGCGACGTGCTCGCCGAGGTCGCGCCCGTCGAGGAGCTCCATGGCGATCCAGGGCACGCCCGACGCGTCGTCGACGCCCGCGCCGATGACGTGGACCACGTAGTCGCTCTGGATGCGCGCCCCGGCGCGCGCCTCCTGCTCGAAGCGGCGCCGCATCGCGTCGTTCTCGACGTGCTCGGGGTGCATCAGCTTGAGCGCGCGGAGCGCGCCGGTGCTGATCTGCTCGGCCACGAAGACGGCGCCCATGCCGCCCTCCTTGAGGGGCCGGACGACGCGGAAATCGCCCCCGAGCACCGTGCCGGGCTGCGGGCGCGCGACGGAAGCCATCCGCGCGCAGCATATCACCCGCGCGCGCTCACGCGCCCGCGCGCCCGACGACTACCGCCGGCCGCCGCGGGCGTGGTAGGCCATGTTCGCATGCCCGCCGACCCGGCCCTCATCACCCTCGCCATCGACGGGCTCGACGCCGTCGTCCACGCGGTCCACATGGAAGGCCACGAGGGGATCTCGGAGCTCTTCGAGTTCCGGGTCATCATCCGCACCGACGCCGCCGATCTCGATCTGGCCAGCGTCGTGGGCAAGAAGGCCAAGCTCGGCATCGTCGCCTACGAGGACGACGAGCCGCGCCTGGTGCACGGCATCGTCAGCCGGATCGAACAGACCACCGCGGAGGTCGTGCACGCGGCGAGCTACGAGGTGACCCTCGTCCCGCGGGCGTGGCTCCTGCAGCACCGCACCGACAACCGCATCTTCCAGGAGAAGACCGCGCCCGAGGTGATCAAGGCCGTCTTCGAGGGCGCGGGGCTCGCGTCCGGAGACGATTTCAAGCTCTCGCTGCAGGCGACCTACGCGAAGCGCGAGTACTGCGTCCAGTACGGCGAGTCCGACTGGGATTTCGCCTGCCGCCTCATGGAGGAGGAGGGCGTCTACTACCACTTCGAGCAGAGCGACGACGGCCACGTGCTCGTGCTGGTCGACCGCGCGTCGGCGGCGTCCCCCATCGCCGGGAACGCCAACGTGAAATTCCGCCAGCCGCAGGGGGCGCTCGCCGCCGCCGTCCACGGCGCGCACGTCACGCGGTTCGTCTGCTCCGAGGAGGTACGCCCGGGCAAGGTGACGCTCCGCGACTGGAACTTCGAGAAGCCCGCCCTCAAGCTCGAGTCCGACCAGGAGGGCGCGACCGGCAAGGACCTCGCCGTCTACGACTACCCGGGCGACTTCTCGGTCCCCGGCGACGGGGACGCCTGGGCGAAGGTGCGCGTCGCCGAGCTGCAGGCATCGCGCAAGCGGGGCGGCGGCGACGGGACGTGCGCGCACTTCCTGCCGGGCCACACGTTCCACCTCGAGGAGCACCCGCACGACGCGCTCAACGCCCAGTACCTGCTGGTGCGCGTCGAGCACACCGCGACCGATGTGCGCGCGACGGCCTCGACCGACCTGCAGGCGGCGGGCGGGCACGACGTGCAGCCTTCGTCCTACCGCAACCACTTCGAGCTCGTCCCGGCCTCCGTGCAGTTCCGCCCGCCGCGCGTGACGCGCCGGCCGAGGATCCCCGGCGTGCAGACGGCGATCGTCGTGGGCTCGAGCGGCGAGGAGATCTTCACCGACAAGTACGGCCGGGTGAAGGTGCAGTTTCACTGGGACCGGCTCGGCAAGAACGACGACAAGAGCTCGTGCTGGGTGCGCGTCGCGCAGATGTGGGCCAGCGCGGGCTTCGGCGCGATGTTCCTGCCGCGCGTCGGCGACGAGGTGGTCGTCTCCTTCCTCGAGGGAGACCCGGACCGCCCGCTCGTGGTCGGCAGCGTGTACCACGCCACCAACGTCGTTCCCTACACGCTGCCCGACGACAAGACCAAGAGCACGATCAAGACGAAGAGCACGCCGAACGGCGACAACGGCGACTTCAACGAGCTGCGCTTCGAGGACAAGAAGGGCTCCGAGGAGGTCTTTCTGCAGGCGCAGAAGGACTGGAACGTCAAGGTCAAGAACGACGAGACCCGGTCGGTCGGCCACGACGAGACGCTGACGGTCGAGAACGATCGCACCAAGACGGTCAAGCACGACCAGAAGGCCACGATCGACAACGACGACACGCTCACCGTGAAGCACGACCAGAGCGTGACCATCGAGAACGACCAGACCGTCGAGGTGAAGAACGATCGCAAGGTCACCGTCGACAACGACGACGAGGAGACGGTCAAGGGCAAGCAGACGATCGAGGTCGACGGCGATCAGAAGGTGAGCGTCTCGGGCGAGCAGAAGATCTCCGTCTCGGGGAGCCGCTCGCTCAGCGTCGACGAGGACGTGAAGGACTCGTTCAAGGGCAAGCTGTCGCTGTCGGTGACGGGCGACGTCTCGGAGACGCTCAGCGGCAAGCACACGACCAGCGTCTCGGGCGATCGCAGCGAGTCGATCGGCGGCAAGCAGTCGATCACGATCTCGGGCGACTCGGTGGAGTCGGTGACGGGCAAGAAGTCCATGACGGTGACCGGCGAGGTCACGATCACCTCCGGCTCCAGCAAGGTGACCATCAAGCCGAGCGGCGAGATCACGATCCAGGGGGTCCAGGTCAAGGTCGACGCGCAGGGGCCGCTGCAGGTGCACGGCGCGACCGTCGACGTGAAGTCCGACGGGCCGGCGACCATCAAGGCCCCCGTCGTCAACGTCAACGCCGAGGGCGTGAACACCATCAAGGGCGCCATGATCGTGCTCGACGGGCAGGCCGTGAGCGTGGGCTGAAGTGCCGGTGGACAGGCGCGCGCGGGAGGGCCATCCTGGTCGCGTCGTGCCGCCGAGCGATCGAGGAAAGAAGCCGCCGCACGCGCTCACGGGCACCTTGCGGATGGCCGATCGGCCCGTCCGCCCGGGGGAGCCCAGGGTGTCGCGAGAGAAGCTGCTCGCGCTGACCAGGACGATGCAGATGCCCGACGCGCCGCCGCGGGCGCCGGCCGTCCAGGCGAAGGGGGGGCTCGAGCAGACGGTCGTCGTCGACGCGCCGGCCAGGCACCCGGCGCCGGCTCCGGCGCCGGGGCGCGCGGCCGCCGAGGCGCCCCCGCCGTCCGACCCGGCGCTGCTCGCCGACCTCCACGCCGGCAAGTACGCGGGAAAGACGCTGCAGGAGCTCGATCTCGCGGACGCCAACCTGGCCGGCGCGCCCGTCGGCGGCTCGACCTGGGTGCGCGTGAACCTCGCCGGCGCCTGCCTTGCCCGGGCCGACCTGACGGACGCGACGATGCGCGAGTCGGTCCTGGCCGACGTGGACCTCTCGGGCGCGAAGCTCGACGGGGCGGACCTGCGCGGCGCTCGCGTCACCACGAAGCAGCTCGCGGGGGCCAGCCTGCGCCGGGCGAGGTTCTTTCTCGCCAACTTCACGGCGGCCGACCTCTCGACCACGCTGCTCGCCGGGGCGAGCCTCGAGCAGTCGCTGCTCGCCGATACGGTGGGCGACGAGCTCGACCTGCGCGCCTGCGATCTGACGCGCGCCTCCATCGCCGGCGCGAAGCTGCCCGGCGCGAACCTCGCCGGCGCGCGCGCCGTGCAGCTGCGCATGGACGGCGCCGACCTGACGGGGGCGAAGATGGCCAAGGTGCCGCTGCGCATGGCGAGCGCGCGGGGCACGACGCTCGAGCGGGCCTCGCTGGCGGGCGCGCAGCTCGAGCAGGCCGCGCTCGACGGGGCGAACCTGCGCAAGGCCGATCTGCGCGGGGCGAAGCTCGCCGGCGCGCGCCTGGTGCGAGCCGACCTGCGCGGCGCCGACCTGACCGGGGCCGATCTGTCCTACGCCGATCTGTCCCACGCCGATCTCGCCTTCGCCAGGCTCGCCGAGGCGAACCTGACCGGCGCCAACCTGCACCGCGCCAGGCTCGAGGACGCCGATCTCGCGGGCGCGACGACCACGGCCGCCCGCAAGACGGACGCCGAGCGCGCCAAGGCCGAAGACTTCCGAACCGACGGCTGACGAGGAGGAGGACGCGCGATGCCCGGACCCGCTTTTCCCGCCACGACCATGGCCGGCGGCATGTGCATGGCGATGCCCGACGTGTGCCTCGTGCCCGCACCGCCCGCGCCGCCCATCCCCACGCCCTTCCCCAACCTGGCGCAGTGCCCGATGGCCCTTCAGACGACGACCAAGGTCCTCGTCATGAACATGCCCGCGCTCACCCAGGGGTCGAAGATCCCGCTCAGCTCGGGCGACGAGGCGGGCGTCGGCGGCGGGGTCATGTCGGGGATGTTCATGGGCGAGGTGAGCTTCCGCACGTCGAGCTCGAAGGTGAGCTTCCAGGGGCAGAAGGCGGTGATGCTCACGTCGATGACGGCGCACAACGGCTCGAACGCCAACGCGCCCGCCGGGGTGCACATGGTCCCGTCGCAGGCCAAGGTGCTCGTCGGGATGTGAACGTCAGCCCAGGAGCACGCGCTTGCCGTCGACCGCCGCGTCGTCCTCGGCGAGCAGGTGCATGCGCTTGGCGAACAGGTGGTAGACGTCGCGCGCCAGGATGCGAACGCGCCCGGCGCGCGTCTGCACCAGACCCTCGACCTCGCGGTACACGTCGCGCGCGCGCTCGAAGATGCGCTCCGCCCGGAGCTCGTAACGCCCCGTCTCGCACACGACCTCGGAGGCGCGCATCGCGATCTTCCCGTTGGGCGCCGACAGGACCAGGTCCCCGCCGGGGGCCACGATCTCCGCCGTACCCGCCTCGGCGTCGTACACGACGACGATGGAACCCCGCGCGTCGCGGACGATCAGCCGCTCGCCCTCGAGCTCCGCCGACGCGCCGCCCGCGGTCTGCAGGCGACCGGCCTCGGGGCGTGGCTTGGTGCGGAGAGCGGCGCTCATGGCGGGTCGAGCATACCAGAGAACGGTTTCTTGCTAGCCTGCCCGGCGCCCATGGCCATGGAGCTCGTCACCTTCGCTCCCGTCGCGCTCGGGGCGGTGCGGTGGGTCGACGCCGGCGGGGCGACGAACCTCACCGTCATCGTCAAGGCGACGTTCGAGCTGCGCCACGGCGCGGCGGCGCTCCTCGTGCAGCCCTACCCGCTCTTCGGGGACCTGCCCTACGAGGAGAACGAGGGGCGCAGCTTGCGCATCGCGTCGGATTTTGCGCCGAGCAAGCCGCGCGCGGACGTGCTCGTGACCGGAACGGCGTACGCCCCGCCCGGCGAGCGCGTGACGCACCGGACGGTCCGCCTCGCGGTGGCGCGCGACGGCAGGATGCTCGTCGACAAGAAGCTGCTCGTCGTCGGCCCGCGCGACCGCGACCGGAGCGGGACCCCCACCCCGCCGGCCCCGTTCGCCCACCTGCCCGTGCGCTACGAGCTGGCGTACGGCGGGGCGGCGTCGCGCGACAACCCGGTGGGCGTGGGCGCCGACCCGGGCGACACGCGCCTTCCGAGCATCGTCGACCCCGAGAACCCGAAGCGCGCGGTGGGGCTGGGCGCGCTGCCCGCGTGGTGGGAGGCGCGCGCCGCCGCGCTGCGGGGCGCCGATCCGGCGGGCCTGAGCAAGCCAATCCCGGTCATCCCCCCGGGGCTGGATCTCGCGTACTTCAACGCGGCCCCCGCCGACCAGCAGACCGACATGCTGCGGGGCGACGAGGCGCTGCTCCTGGCGGGTCTGCACCCTGCCTTCGACGAGGTGCAGAGCCGCCTTCCTGGCACGCGGGCGCACGCGCGGCTCGTGCTGGGGCGCAACACGGTCGACGTGCCGCTCTCGGCGGACACGCTCTGGATCGACGGCGATCTTCTGCGCTGCACGATGACCTGGCGCGGCGCGGTCGCGGTGGCCGAGGCCGAGGTGCCCGTCCTCCACTGGGCCCGCGTGCTCGCGACGGTCACGCACGGCCGCGAGGCCCCCTCCTGGCAGGCCCCGGCGCATTCCGGCCCGGGCTCGCCGCCGGCGCCGCTCACGACCACGCTGGTGATGGACGGCGCGAGCAGCCAGGTCCCGCGGTCGTCGGCCATCCAGCTCGAGCTGGAGCAGGCGGCGATCTTCGCGCCGGCGAGCGACAAGCCGCCACGCATTCCCCCGCGGGTGACCCCGCACGTGCCCGTCGTCAACGCCACGACGTTGCCGGTCTGGACGATGCCCTGGCAGGTCCGCCCCCCGGAGCACGCGCTCGTCGTCGTCGCCAAGGCGACGTTCCTGATGGGCGAGGACGGCGCGCTCACCCTCTCCGGCAACCAGGACCCACCGAGCGGCGACGTCTTCTTCGACGCCGACGAGGCGACACCGCACGGCAGCAGCCTGCGCTACCCGTCCGACTTCGCCATCTTCAAGCCCGCGGCCGACGTGCTCCTCGTGGGCCATGCGTACTCGCCGGACCCGGCGAGCGGCGTCGCGCACGTCGAGCTGCGCGTCGGCGAGCTGCGCCGGCGCGTGGCCGTGTTCGGCGACCGGCGCTGGGGATCGTTCGGCTTCGAAGGACGCCCCGCGCGCTTCGAGAAGATGCCGCTGCGCTGGGAGCGCGCCATGGGCGGCCCCCTCTCGGACGCGAACCCGATCGGCCGCGGCTACAAGACCGGGATCCTCGCCCCGAACCTCGAGCGCCCCGAGGCGCTCGTGAAGACCGCCGGCGACCGGCCGGCTCCGGCGTGCTTCGGGCCGGCGGCGCCGCACTGGAAGCCGCGACGCGCCAAGCTCGGCACCTACGACGGCTCGTGGCTCAGGGAGCGCTGGCCGTACTTCCCGGCCGATTTCGACTGGAGCTACTTCAACAGCGCGCCCGCCGAGCAGCAGGTGGCGTACCTGCGCGGCGACGAACGCTTCTCGCTGCGCGGCGTGCGCCCGGGCGGCGCGGCGTTCGAGGGCGCGCTGACGGGGCTGCGGCCGCGCGTGTACGCCCAGCGGACGGAGGCCGCCGGGGGCAGCTTCTTCGAGGTGTCGATGCGCCTGGACACCGCCTGGTTCGACACCGACGAGAAGAAGGTCGTGCTGGTCTGGCGCGGTCTCTTCCCCACCGCCGACGAGGACGCCCCCGACATCGCGGCCCTGTTCGTCGACGGAGACGCGCAGCTGCCGCTCGAGAAGGCCCGGGGCAGGTTGCTCGCCCGGGTTGCCGCGTCGGCCGTGGTGCCCGTCGCCGAGCTGGCCTTTCCCGACGAGCCGCAGACGGACGCCGGGGAGGCGCCGCCCCCCTCGCCTCCCCCGGCGATGACCCGCGATCAGGTGATGGCGAAGCTCCGGGCGGGCGGCCTCGCGGGTCTGGACCTCACGGGGGCGCGCCTCGCGCAGCTGGATCTGTCGGGGGCGGACCTCTCCGGCGCCATTTTGGCCCGGGCGGATCTGAGCGGAGCGAAGCTCGACCGCGCCAAGCTCGCGGGGGCCGTGCTGACCGGCGCCAGGGCCGAGGGGGCGAGCTTCCGGGGGGCGGACCTCACCGGGGCGGACATGACGGGCGCGCGGCTGCGGGGCGCGTCATTCGAAGCCGCCGTGCTCTCGGCGGCCGTGCTCGACGGCGTGCGCGCCACCGGCGCGACGTTCGCGCGCGCGAGCGGCGATCGGGTGAGCTTCGTCGGCGCGCGGCTCGACGACGCGAACCTCGACGGCGCGAACCTCCCCGCGGCGAACCTGTCGCGCGCGAGCGTCGTTCGGGCGAGCTTCCGCGCCGCCTCGCTCGACGACGTCCGCTTGCTCGACGCCAGGGCGTCGGCGGCCGTCTTCGAGGGCGCGAGCATGCGGCGGGCGCGCGCCGACCACGCGGTGCTCACGCGCGCGACGCTGTCGGCCATCGACGCGCCGGGCTCGGTCTGGGAGTCGGCCGACCTGACGGGTGCGAGCCTTCAGGGCGCCAAGCTGCCCGAGGCGCTCTTCATCCGCGCCACGCTCGACGACGCGCTGCTGAACAAGGCGACGGCGACCGGCGCATCGTTCCGGCGCGCCAGCTTGAAGCGCGCCCGGTGCATGCGCGCCAACCTGATGAACGCGGGCTTCGAGCGCGCCGACCTGACCGAGGCCGATCTTCGCGGCGCGAACCTGTATCAGGCCGAGACGTGGAGGGCGAAGACCGCCCGCGTGGACCTGGCGACGGCGAACGTCTCGGGCACGAAGCTGTCGCGGGCGCGGTGATCAGCGCGCCGCCGCGGCTCCCGGGTAGACGCGCCCCCAGAGCGAGTCGTTGCCGTCGGCCTGGGCGAGCGTGCCGTCGTGGAACACGAATTTGCGCTCGAGCTCGGTCTTGTGCACGACGTGCCCCGACGAGTCGATCGCCTCGACCTGCTCGAAGATCTTGATGCCGTCCTCGGCGTACTCCGGAGACGCGGAGAGCGCGTACTCGATGTCCCCCTCCACGCCGGGCTCGCTGCCGACGGCGTACGCGCGCTTCTCCGTCGTCACCCTCGCCACGGGCGCCAGGCGGCCGAGGCGCGGGAGAAACAGGGCCACGTCGGTCGTGCACGCGGCCGTCTTCGGCTTCCCCTGGCAGCCGTCGTCGGTCGCCGCGACGAGAAGCTCGGTCCCCAGCCGATGGACCTCGAGGCGGACGGAGCCGTTCTTTCGATGGTACGCGCCGACGGCGTAGACCTCGGCGAAATCCTCCTTGGTGCGCACGAGGGCCAGCGGCCCCGCCTCGGTGCCGTCCGGAAAGTGGTGGGTGCGCATCCACAGGACGCGGATTCGGTCTCCCCCGCTGCCGTACACGATGTCCCCCTCGCGGACCTGGATGCCCCCCTGCGCGGGGGCCGCGCCGGCGAAGGCGTCGTCGGCGAACACGCGCGTGCCGGTGCAGGGGAGCGCGTCGGCCGGCAGCGTGTGCGTCTCCGGATCGTACGCCGGGAAGACGAGCTGCCAGTACTGGTCTTCCGTCAAATTGCGCATCGTGCCAGCGCCGTGGGAGCGAGCCGCCAGGGGCGCGACGCAGGCCGGGACGGGCGCCAGCGCACGCATTTCGTCCTCGACGCCGGACGGGGGGTGCTGCGCGTCGGCGCAGCCCGCCGCAAGTGCGGCAGTGCACCAAACCAGTGCAACCCCGAGGCATTTACGCTCGCTCAACCGAATCACCCGTTTGGAGACGTGACGCTCGCCTGGTTCGTGTGTACAAACAGTAGCCGCGGGGGTACGCCGCTGCCAACTTTGCGCGCTGAAGCCGGAGCGCGGGTAGTGCAGATCGCCGCTTATCAACCCACTCGACTGAGGGAGCCACACCCATGGCAGGCTATGAGTTCTACTTCAAGTTCGATGCGACCAAGCAAGGCAAGTCGAAGGGCACGAGCCCGCGTGGCCCGTGGAAGGACTGGGCGCCCGCCCTGCACATCGACTACGAGGTGACCGCGCCGTACGACATTTCGTCCGGTCACGCGTCGGGCAAGCGCATTCACAAGCCCATCACCATCACCAAGGCGTGGGACGCCAACACGCCGCTCCTCTTCAACGCCCTCACCACGAACGAGGTGCTGAAGACCGTGGAGTTCAACTTCGTCCTGCCCAACAAGGAGGGCAAGGAGGAAGTATACTTCACCATCAAGCTGACCGACGCCGTCGTTGCGGCCCAGAAGCTCTACATGTCCGGCAGCGGGCAGAGGATGATGCGCGAAGACGTCCACGATCTCGAGGACGTGTCGTTCACGTTCCGCAAGATCGAGGTCGAGTCCAAGCTCGCCAAGACGATGGCGACCGACGACTGGTTCGCGGGTTGATGATCGTCGGCGCCGACTCGGCGCGCCCCGTGGCGCTGCGTGGTCTCGCGCAGCGGCAGGGCGCGCCGGCCGGCCCGCCGGAGCCCGGATGAGAGGGGCCCCCCTGCTGGCACGCGTGCGGCGACCCGAGCTGGCGCAGCCGCGCCGCGCGGTGTCCGAGCGCGAGGTGCGCGACAGCATCCTCGAGAACCTCGTGAAGATGTGCTGCACCCGCGTGGGGACGATGCTCACCTGTCCCGACTACGGCATCGCGGACGTCAGCGAGATGATCCACGCCTTCCCGGACGCGATCCAGATGATGGCGCAGTCGCTGCGCCACACCATCCAGACGTACGAGCCGCGGCTGCAGAACGTGCAGGTCGTGCACGTGCCCGGCGAGGGCGTCGATCTGACCCTGCGGTTCGAGATCCGGGCGAGGATCGCCGTGGACGGCACCAAGGCGGCCGTGAAGTTCGAAAGCACCCTCGATCCCTCGCGACGTCTTACAATCCGCTGAAGCCGGCGGCGGCGCGACGATGTTCAACAAGTACTTCCAGGACGAGCTCACGTACCTGCGGGAGCTGGGGCGCGAGTTCTCTCAGGCCTACCCCGCCCTCGCGCCAATGCTGGCCGACCGGGGCGTGGACCCGGACGTCGAGCGGCTGCTCGAGGGCGTCGCCTTCCTGACCGGGCGCATCCGCCAGAAGCTCGACGACGAGGTCCCCGAGTTTCTGCAGTCGATCGCGGCGCTGCTGTTCCCGCACCTCATGCGCCCGCTGCCGAGCGCGTCGGTCCTGCAGATCAGCCCCATGGCGAACGCCGTGCGCGACACGCACGTCATCCCGGCGGGGACGGAGTTCGGCAGCGTACCCGTCGACGGCATCTCCTGCACGTTCCGGTCGACGATGTCCTGCCGGCTGTCGCCCATCGCGATAGAGGACGTGCGCCTCGACCCGGCGCCCGGCGGCCGGCAGCAGCTCTCCATCGTGCTCAAGAGCACGAGCGGCGCCCCGCTGGCGAACGTCATGCCCAAGACGCTGCGCCTGCACCTCACGGGGGAGCCGCACATCGCCTTCGGGCTGCTGTTCGCGATCAACCGGCAGCTCGCGGACGTGATCCTCTCTCCCGCGGCGCAGGCGCGCGGCACGAACAAGGAGCTCTCGCTCGGCGCGAGGGTCGTGCGCTGGGTGGGCTTCGAGGAGGACGAGGGGTTGCTGCCGCTCGGCCGGCACGTGTTCCCCGGATTCCGCCTGCTCGAGGAGTACTACGTACTGCCGTCGAAGTTCGCGTTCGTCGACGTCGACGACGTGAAGCGCATGGCGGAGCTGGACAAGGAGGCGACGACGGCGACGCTCTCCTTCCGGCTGCAGCGGGCGCTGCCGCCGAGCACGCGTGTCACGACGCAGAACGTGCGCCTCCACTGCGTGCCGATCGTCAACGTGTTCGGCACGACCGCCGAGCCCGTTCGACTGACGCCGGCGCGCGAGCGCTTCGTGGTACGCCCGGCGGGCCTGCCCCCCTCCCACGGCGAGGTGTACGCGATCACCGACGTGCAGGCGATCCTGCCAGCCTCCACGACGCGGGTCTCGATCCCCCCGTTCTACGAGTTCGGGCACGTCGCCGCGCACGAGCAGGGCTTCTACACGACCCACCTGGCGCCGAGCGTCACCGGAGAGGGAGCCGACGTCCTGGTGTCGTTCGGCACGCCCGAAGGGTCCGGCAGCCTGGTCGACGCGGAGACCATCTCGATCGACCTCTTGGCCACCAACCGCAACGCCGCGAGCGCCCTCCGCCCCGGCGACGTCTCCGTGCACACGGCGGACACGCCCGCCTTCATCACGTTCTCGAACATCATCGCGGTGACGCCGCACGTGCCGCTCCCGCTCGGGCGGGACTTGCAGTGGCGAGCCATCGCACACGCCACCATCGGGATGCGCGCGCTGACGGAGCCGGACGTGCTGCGCGCCGTGGTCGACGTGTACAATCTGCACGCGATCGTCGACCGGCAGGCGGCTCGCGCAAACGAGCTGCGCGTCGAGGCCATCCGCGACGTGCGCGTCCGCCCCGAAGAGCGCCTCCACAGGGGGGCGGCCGTGCGCGGCGTCGCGATCGACGTCGACCTGGACGAGGACGGCTTCGCGGGAGACGGCGATCTGCTCTTGTTCTCGGCCGTGCTCGATCGGATGCTCGGCGAGCACGTCTCGATCAACTCCTTCGCGCGGACGACCTTCCGCACCCTCAGGTCGAAGCTCGAGCTCCGATGGCCCCCTCGCAGCGGAAACACGATGCTCTTGTAGCGCTGCTCCAGCGCGAGGGGCGCAGGTTCGGGTTCTTCCAGGCGGTGCAGATACTGCACCGGGTGATCCCGGACTCCGTGCCCGTCGGCGAGCTGGGGCCGCCGCAGCGGGAGGCGGTGCGGTTCCGCCACGACCCGAGCCTCGTCTTCCACGCGGGCGACATCGACGGCATCGAGGTGCGCGACTTGGCGGGGGCCGGCCCGCGCGCGCTGATGACGACGACGTTCCTCGGCCTGGTGGGCTCGGCGTCGCCCCTGGGCATCATGTTCAGCGAGGAGGTGCTGCGCGCCGAGCCCGCGGAAGGGGAGGCGCTGCGGGCGTTCTACGATCTGTTCCACCACCGGCTGGTGAGCCTCTTCTACCGGACGTGGAAGAAGCACCGCTTCTCGGCGGGCTTCCGCCGGGACGCCGGCGATCCGTTCACCCGGCGGATGCTCGCGTTCGTCGGCGTCGACGCCGCCGGAGCGACCCCCAAGCGCGGGCTCGCGCCGCTGGAGCGGCTCGCGCTCGCCCCGCTCCTGTCGTCCCCCGCGCGAACCGCCCGGTCCTTGCAGATCGTTCTCGAGCGGCTGATGCCCGGCATGTGCGTCGATGTGGTCCAGTTCGCGTCGCGCAGGGTTCAGGTGCGCGAGGAGGACCGCTGCTCGCTGGGACTCCGGAACAACGTCCTCGGCGGCGACTTCACGGTCGGACGCAGCGTCCTGGACTGCGCGGGGCGCTTTCGGGTGGTCGTCGGGCCTCTGGACTACGGGACTTTCGAGGCGCTGATGCCCGGCGGCGAGAGATACGCGCGCATGCGGGACATCGTCCTGCAGTTCTCGCCGGCGCACCTCGAGCCGGAGCTCGAGCTGGTGCTCGCGCCGGAGACGGCCCCGCGCTTCCAGCTGGGCAGCGAGCGTGGAGCGCGCCTGGGCGTCACGACGCACCTGACGTCCGGCCGCGAGAAGACGATGCGCGCGCGCGTCGTCATGAGCGAGGACACCGGCACGGCCGTTCCCAGGCTGATTTCCGAGGAAGAGGCGGCCGAGGCAGACGCGGCCGCCGTGGCGTGAGGGGCGGTCAGGTCAGTCGAGCTGGATCGTCTCGACGACGCGCCGCAGCTCCGCCGCCGTCGCGAGCTTCTCGTCGGGGTGCACGATCTGGAGCAGCACGATCCGGTGCTCGCCTCGCAGCAGGTACTCGTTCGAGTAGTTGACGAGCGGCCCCTTGGCCGCGGCCACCGGGCGGCGGACGAGGTAGCCTCGCCCCTGGGCGTTCCACGTCGCCATCGGGATGCGCTGGCCGAGCATGTCCGCGCCGGAGTCGGCCGCCTGCTTCTCGTAGCGGCCCATGACGTCAAGCCACGGATCGAGCGGCGACTCGAGCGTCTCGTACACCCCGACGACGTACTCCTTCGGCGACACGTACTCGACGTACCGGTGCTCCGGCTGGGCGCTGGCGGCTCGGACGACCCAGTCGCGCGGCCTGGAGAGGTGCACCGCGCCGCCGAATACGCTGATGCCGACGTACTCGGGCAGGGGCGGCGACTCCCGCTTGTCGAGCGGCGGGTAGTGGACCTCGATGTCGCGCAGACTCTGGCGCGAGTAGCTGTCGTATTCGTAGAAGACCTTGTTCTGGAAGGCGAGGGGCTCCGGCGCCGAAGAACAGCCGAAGAGGCCCGCCGCCAAAGCCAGTACACCGCACGTTGCGCGCGCGCCCGCCCTGAGCATGCGCGCATGATAGGCCCATCGGCCCGGCGCGGCCAAACGAGCGGAAAACTCGCGTACGGCGTTAGACATGCGATAGCGTGTGCGCAGCCCACGCCGATGAAGACGCTCCTGCGCGCCTGCACTGGAATGCTGTGGTGGCTCGCGTCGGCCTGCACGCACTCGCCGGCGAACGCCTACATGACGACGCCCGGCGACGGCGACAGGTACGCGCAGGGCTCGATGGAGCTCGGGCAGGTGCGCCTGCGCGCCGACGTGTGCCAGGGGGTACCCGAGGACAAGCCCGAGCAGGCGCGCCTGGACGTGGGCGAGCTCACGGCCTTCCTCGAGCGGCAGGGCTATCGCACGAGCGTCGTGCACGCCCGTCCCGATCTGGCCTACGTCGACGTCGAGAAGGCCAGCGGCGGTGACGCTGTCCGCCTGCGCGTGGCCGTGCTCGACAGCCCGCAGGCGGCCGGCCAGGACCTGCACCGCGCCATCCTCGAGCACGGCGAAGGGTCGTGGGGAGTGCACCGCTCGAACCTCGCGGTGCTCGCGCCGATCGGCAGCCTCGAGCAGGACCTGGCCTTCGCGGCGCAGACGAAGCTCGCCTGCTGGGGAGTGCTCACCGTCGCCGGTCAGGACGACGACTTCGTCATCCCCGGCGGCTACATGGAATTCTGACGTCCGAGGCGGCCGAGCGCCGGCCGAGAAATCAGCCGGCGCTCCCCCGCACTCGCTGTCGCGCGCTACTCCTTGTCGAGCTTGCCGACGAGTCCCAGCGTGAAGAACGCGCCCATGTACTTGAAGTGCGGGCGCACCTTCATGTCGACCTTGTACCAGCCGGCGTTTCCCGGCACGTCCTCGACGGTGATGCTCGCGCTGCGCAGCGGACGCTTGCCCCTCACCGCGGGGGTCACGTTGTCCATGTCCGCCACGTACTGGCCGATCCACTTGTTGAGCTCTGACTGGAGGTCGCTGCGCTCCTTCCAGGAGCCGATCTGCTCGCGCTGCAGCACCTTGAGGTAGTGCGCGATGCGGCACACCACGAACATGTACGGGAGCTGCGTGCCGAGCCGGTAGTTGAGCTCCGCCTCCTTGCCCTCGGCGGACTGCCCGAAGGTCTTGGGCTTCTGGGCGCTGTTCGCCGAGAAGAAGCAGGCGTTGTCGGCGTCCTTGCGGAACGTCAGCGCGATGAAGCCCTCCTCGGAGAGCTCGAACTCGCGGCGCTCGCTGATCTGCACCTCGGTCGGGCACTTGGTCTGGATCTCGCCCATCGCCTCGTACTGGTGCAGCGGCAGGTTCTCCACGGTGCCGCCGGCCTGGGGCCCGATGATGTTCGGGCACCACCGGAACTTGGCGAAGCTGTCGGCGATGCGCGTCGCCATCGTGTAGGTGGCGTTGCCCCACAGATAGCGGTCGTGCTGCCCGACGACGTCTTCCTCGTAGTTGAACGACTTCGCCGGGACCGTCTTGTCGCCGTAAGGCAGGCGCAGCAGAAAGCGCGGCATCACCAGCCCGACGTAGCGCGCGTCCTCCGACTGGCGGAAGGACTGCCACTTCGTGTACTGCGGTCCTTCGAAGATGGCGTGCAGATCGCGCAGATTCGGCAGCTTCGAGTAGTCCTTCTCCCCGAAGAACGCCGGACCCGCCGCGCCGAAGAACGGCGCGTGCGACATGGCGGCGACCGACGCGCAGTTCTGCAGCAGCTGCACGTCCTGCGGGCCGGGGCCGAAGTCGTAGTTCGAGAAGATGGCGCCGTACGGCTTGCCGCCGAAGGTGCCGTACTCGGCGGTGTACGCGATCTTGTACAGGCCGCTCTTCGTGATCTCCGGAGCGTCCTCGAAGTCGGTCATCAGGTCTTCCTTGGAGACGTTGAGGACCTCGACCTTGATGTTCTCGCGGAAGTCGGTGCGGTCGACGACGAACTTCAGGCCTCGCCACGCCGACTCGAGCTTCTGGAGGGCGGGGGTGTGCAGGACGACGTCCAGCTGCTTGGAGATCTTCGCGTCGATCTCGGCGATGAGAGCGTCGGCGAACGCCTTGTCGACCTTCTCGCCCTGGTGCTTGGGAGAGACGATCTCCTTGATGAGCGCGGCGATGCCCCGCTTGGTGACCTCGTAGCCCTCGTCGGACGGCTGCATCCGCGTCTCGCTGAGGATGTCGTCGAGGAGCGACTCACCGGTCGTTGCCTCCGCCGCCGCGCCGCCCGCCTGCTGCTGTTGGTCGCTCATGGTCTACTCCTGCCCCTTCATTCCGAGTTCGCCCAGCAGCTTCTCCCGGCTCGCTTCGTCCGAGAGCAGCGCCGCAATCTTCTTCTTGAACGCCGGAACGTTGCCCAGCGGGCCCTTCAAGGCCGTGAGCGCCTGACGCAGCTCGAGGAGCTTCTTCAGCTCCGGGATCTGCTCGGCGACCGAGTCGGGCCCGAAGTCGCTCAGCTTCTTGAACCGCAGGTTGACCGACAGCTGCGCGTCCTTCTCGCCGGACAGCACGTCGGGCACGCTGGCGGAGACCTGCAGGTTCTGCTCGGCCAGGACCTGCTCGAAGTTGTCCTTGTCGACGTTCACCGGCCGACGGTCCTCGACCGCCTTCGGATCGGGCCGCCCCGTGTAGTCGCCGATGAAGAGCATCTTCAGCGGGAGCTCGACCTCTGACTCTGCGTTGCCCGTCGCAGGCTTGTACGTGATGTTCACGCGCTCCTGCGGGGCGACTGACCCTTCCTTCGCCATGACAATGCCCTCGGTGGTTTGGACTCAGGTCCGTTGTGAGTTCAGCCTGACAACTTTATCGCAGAGGCGGGATCCAGCCGACAGAGTTTGTCGAACAGGTGCTGCTCTCTGGCTGTGAGATCGGCGGATGCCCCGTGGAGACGCGCAAACTCGCGGGTGGCCACGAGGAGCTGCGCGTAGAGGCTGGCGCAGAGCGCCGGCTCCCAGGACTCGAGCTGGTGGCGCTCGACCTCGGCGACGAGGTGCTCGAACATCGGCCTCGCCACGTCGGGCTTGGACGCCTCGAGCGCCATCTTTCCGATCGCGAGGCGGGCCCGAAAGCGCGCACGGTCGTCGGCGCAGCGGTCCGCGAGCGCCAGGGCGAGCGCCAGCCCGTCGGCCACCTTGCCTTCGCGCACCATGTCCTGGGCCTCGGCGAGGCGCTTGGCGATCTCCTCGTCTTCCGCGCTCGCCGCGGACGACGCGGCCGACCCTGCCGACCCGCCGAGGCGCCGGGATTCCTCTTCGAGCCACGACTTGGTGGCGGCGTCCGCGAACGGCGTGCCGTCCGAGAAGAGCGACGAGGCGACGTTCGGCAGGCGCGAGACGAAGGCGACGACCTCGCGCCCGATCGCGTCGCGTGCGGCGAAGAAGGCCGGCCCGAGGCGCTCCAGGGCGAAGGCGACGTGGCGGTGCGCGTCGAACCAGAAGAGGTTGTCGGCGGCCGCTTCCTCGCCGGCCTGGATCAACTCGAGCCACTTCTGGCCGTCACGGAGCGCCTGGAGCCTGCGCTGCACGTCCTCGTCGGGCGGGCGGATGAACGTCCGCCCCTCTTCGACCGGCGGCGCCTCCTCCACCGCGATCCACGTACCCCATCGTCGAAGTCGGTACGCCCACGCGCGCGACGGATCGGCGCCCCGGAGCAGGGCCGCCATCGAGACGAGCGATGCGCCGCATTCGCGCACGCCGGAGTCGACGTCCTCGACGCTGCTCACGGTGGGCGGCGACGCGTATGCCGCCGACGGGGGGACGGCCGCCGCCACCGCGTCAGACCTCGGCTCCTCCGGGCGCGCGGCCTCGGCCTGGGGCGTCGGGGTCTCGACGACCGGCTCCGGGATCGATCGGACCTTCTCGCGCAGCATGCTGCGCAGCATCCCCGGTCCCTGGTAAAGCTCCCCGAGCTTGTCGGCGAGGAGCTGATCGAGCTCGCCCAGCACCTCGTCGCAGGTACGGACCGCGTCGCCGTCGGGCGCCCGCACCTCGCTCGACTGCAGGTGCTGGACGACCATGTCCGCCATCCACGAGAACGCGTTCACGCGGGCGCGGCCGCGGCGCGCCTCGGGATACAGCCCGTCCCAGAAGTCGCGCGAGAGACCCCGGTACAGGAGCAGCCCTTCGGCGAGCCCTCTCCACCCCTGGCGCTTGACCTTCGCGACGGCCAGCCAGCCGACGACGCGCAGGTCCTTGGACTTGCTCGAGAGCAGCGAGGCGGCGACCTCCTCGACGTCGCCCCAGGCGGGCTCCTTGCCCTCGACCGAGGACAGCTTGTCGATCTCCGCCTTGACGCGCTCGAAATCGGCGTCGTAGGACGCGTCGACACCCGTCGGACTGGCTCCGGCGATCGGCGTCAGCAGGGGCGCCACCCTGCCGTCGGCTTCTTCGCGGAACGTGGGCATCGGCGGCACACTATCGAATCCCTCCGTCGAGCGAAAGACACGCCGGGAGGGGGAAAAAACGCGTCAGACCGAGAGGCGCTCGAGGAATTCGCGCACGAGGGCCCGCGACGACTGGAGGGCCTCGGAGAGGGGCCCGGGCAGGCGCGTGAGGTACCGGGCGACGTCGATGGTGGACGGGGACGTCAGATCGCAGAGATGCTCGCTGTCGGCGTTCGGCGCCCACAGCTGCGCCAACGTGCTCGCGGGGACGTCGCCGAGCTGGACGATGGCGGAGCCGCTCGTGCCGTCGAAGCACCAGAAGCAGTTCCTCACGAGCCCCGGGGTCTGCGCGAGCCGGCCGATGGTGTCCAGCCAGAAAACGGCCGCCGCGACGCCCCCGGGGCCGAGGGGCAGACGCAACCCGAGCTTCGTCCTCGGCGCGTAGTCACCCCGGAACGGCGCGACCGCCTCCGCGATCGTGTGCACGGCCTGCGCGGCGGAAACCGCCTGCTCGGCGCCGTACACGACGCCCCAGGCGTGGGCGACGGCGGTCGACGCCGTCCAGGCGTCGTACTCGCTCGCCTGGAGATCCCCGTCGCCCCGGTGGGGCGGCGGCAGCTGCTGGAGCAGCGCGTGCATCTCGGCGGCGTCGGACACCGAGTCGGCCCGCTGGAGCACCGTGGCCGCCGCGTCGAGGAAGTCACCGAAGACGAGCGGCAGGACGTGCGGCCAGGGCACCCTGACGTCCAGGAACGCCGGCGCGTACACGGCCAGCGGGAACCGGCGTCCGACCGAGTCGATGGACGGCTTGATGACACCCACGAGCATGTCGCCCGGGCTCGGCGGTCTGAAGACGAATGCGTACGTCGCGCCGGCCTGGTAGCTGCGTAACCACGATCCGTCCGTGCCGGATTCGGCGAGCCCGAGGCCGTGCTCGATCCACTGCTTGAAAGCTTCGCCCGACGGACCGACCGAGCCGACACGCAGGAAATCCCCCATGCGAGGGACCTTCCCGAAGGCGGCGGCCCGCGGCGGACCCTGCGTGGTCCACATGCGCTGGCCCTCAGTCCACGCCCGCGGACACGAGGCGCGGGCACGTGTAGTTCCTGAAGACGCGCTCGTGCTTCTCCAGGTACGACGAGAAGGCGCCGTCGGCGCGAGGGGGACGAATGGCCATCCTCACCCAGGCCTTCTGCGAGCGGAGCGTCCACGTCACGACGATGGTCCCGGCGCTCCCGGCCTTGCCCTCGTCGGTTCCGGGCTCGATGCGCGAGGCCGCGTCGAGCAGCCGGAAGATCCCGAAGTCTCCGGGACGCGAGATCTCCTCCTCGAGCGAGCTGAAGCCGCGGATGCGAATGGCGGCGCCGCGCGACTTGGGCTGCTTCGCCGGCCACTGCACGTGCAGCCACTCCTCCGGAGTGTTCCTGTACGTGTGCGACACGCCGTCGATCTCGAAGGTGACCTCCGAGACGCTCTCGCTGACGGAGTGCAGGTTCACGTCGAACTCGAGAGCGGGCATTTCGGCGCCGGACGCGAACGTGTCGTCGGTGATCGCCGCGCCTCGCGCGTAGCACTTCAGGAATTCAGGAGTGAAGCGGATCGCGTGCTGGAAGCGGGAGGTCGGGACGAAGGTGTCGCCGTCGCGCTCGAGCGAGTCTTGCAGGTACTTGCCATAGAACGACCAGAGGAGCCCCTTCTCCGGCTTGAAGAACGCCGCGTAGTCCTTGAGCATCGCGTCCTGCGTCGAGTCCGCGAAGGGGTAGCGGCCCTCGAGCTTGTCATGCCACGCCTGCCAGACGTCGAGCTCCCACTTCCCGCCCGACGCGCCGGCGACGTCGTTGAGCACCCCGGCGTAGCTCAATCGGATCGGGTTCATGAGCAGAGGGGACAGGAGCGGGCGCGTGAATCCGCTCTGCGACGCGCTCAGGAGCTCGCTCGTGCTGCGGAACGCCTCCTGGAAGAGCAGCCCGACCGCCTTCGGGTCCGGCGGCACCTTCGAGTCCTTCATGTCGGTGAGCGCGCCGATGACCTTGGACAGGGTCTGCTCGACGTAGTGGGACAGCTGCGTCGGAGGCGCCGGGGCGTCGCCCTTGGGTGCGGCTGGCACGCCGAACGAGACCATCGGACGGAACGCTTCCTCGACCGGGGACACCCAGGGCACGCTCGCGGCGGCAATTCCCCCGTCGGGCACGACGGCCTGCACGATCGGGTTGGAGCTCGCCGCGCCGACCGCCTTTTCCAGGAGGGTGCGGCCGGCGCTCTCGGCCAGCGAGGGACGCGGAAGCTCGAGGTGGACGTTGTCGCCGAGCACCTTGAGCAGCTTGAAATACGGCCAGGGCGTCTCGCTGAGCGCCTGCAGCTCGTCGAGCGCCTCGTCGTTGCTCTCCGGACGGCGCACGTCGAGATCGCGCAAGAAGTCCGCCCACGCGTTGCGGTAGTCGGTGAAGTAGCGATCGCGCAGCTCCTGGAGCACCTTCTCCATCCGCTCGATGCTCACGTTCTCCTTCTCGCCGAGCACCCATCGATCCTGCGCGAGGCGCTTCGCGCGCTCGCTGTCGAGCCGGTCGCGCACGTACGCCTCCCAGCCCGAACGGGTGAAGGCGCCGCGAACGACCACCTCCGGCGTGGACTTGGACTTGACGTAGGCGGCGAACGCGGAGCCGACGAACACCGAGGAGCGCGTGATCGGGGCCACGTTCGAGTTCGCGTCGCGCACGAGCGCGCTGTAGTCGCGGTCGGCCTGCGAGGTCTGCTTGAGGACGGACCGGACGCGGTTCACCAGGTCCTGGTTGGCGGGCCAGGGCGGGATCTCGCCGCGCTTCGCCAGGTCGACGTACAGCGCGACGTGCGGCTTCAACGCGGCCTCGTCGGGCGCGGACGTCTCGTTTTCGGCACGCGCCCAGGCGTCCGTCAGCGAGCCCGACTCCCAGTCCGGCTCGATCCGCTCGGGTTGCGCCATCTCCAGGTACGCCTTGAGCCGATCGAAGTACGTGCCGTACTGGTCGACACCCAGGTGCGTGGCGCCCGAGAGCGAGATCGACCCGAGCTCCGCTTCCAGCTCCGCGCGAGTCGGTGCTGCGAAGCCCCGCTCGAGCTCCTGCACGTAGACCGCCCGCAGCGCCTCGTAGATTGAGTCGCCCGCGTACATGCCCCACCGGTACTTCCAGGGGGCGCCGTCGGTGCGCCAGCCATCGAGCTCGGACACCTTCGCGTGCAGGCTGTCGAGCGCGTGGACGTTGGTCAGCAGCGCCCCGGAGTCGCTCCAGTCGACCGTCTGGGCATGCTGCGCGACGTCACGGGCTGCGCCGAGCAGCGACATGTTCTGCACGAACGAGTAGGTCGAGGGCACCGCGAGCATGGCGGCCAGGGCGATGGCGCAGGCTGCGAAGGCGATCCGGTTCAGCATCTGCCGGCGCAGCTCGCCCGCGGTCCGCGCGCCGACGTTCTGGTCGGGGAACACGACGCGCCGGAACACGTCGGTGAGGAAGTAGCTCTTCGACTCGGTCTGCTGCGGCGGCGCTCCGGACGAGGGCGCGAGGTTGAACGCGCGCATCATCCCGCCGATCACGCGATCGATGGGGCGACCCTCCTGCGTTCCGCTCGAGAAGTACACGCCGCGCAGGATCGGGGTCTCCTGGAAGCTGTTCCGCTGGAACAGCGCACCCACGAACTCCTGCAGGTTCTGCTTGAGCGCAGCGAACTCGAGCGGGAACTGGTAGATGCGCTGGCGCAGCTCGGGTTGTCGCTCGGTGCCGACGCGGCGCAACGCGCGTGAGTGCAGGCGATCGACGAGGAGCTCGAACTCCTCGTCGAACGACTGGGCGCAATCGCGCCTGTCGGCCCCCTCGAGCGGCAGGGTCATCCCCCAGATCTGCGCGCGCTCGCTCTTGCGCAGATCGCTCCAGAACTCGACGAATCCGCCGACGAGGTCCACCTTCGTGAACACGACGTACACCGGCACGACCATCTGCAATCGCGTCGTGACCTCGTCGATGCGCGCGCGCAGCCGCTTGGCCTGCGCGTCGATCTGCTCCTCGGTCGCCTCCATCAGGTCCATCACGCTGATGGCGACGAGCACGCCGTTGATTGGCTTGCGGGAGCGGTACTTCCGCAGCGTGTCGAGGAAGGCCACCCACTCGTCGTGGTCGTCGGCCTCGCTGGTGTAGCGCCCCGCGGTGTCGAGCAGGATGGCTTCGTTGGTGAACCACCAGTCGCAGTTGCGGGTCCCTCCCACGCCGCGGACCCCGCCGCCGCTCTGCGGGTCCGAGAACGGGAAGACGAGCCCCGAGTGCTTGAGCGCCGTGGTCTTTCCGGCGCCGGGCGGGCCGATGATCATGTACCAGGGCAGCGTGTAGAGCGCTGCGCTGCCGCCGCTCGTGCCGAGGCGGCTCTGCTTCAGGGACTGGAGCCCCTTCTGCATCTGCGCCTGGAGCTCGATGATCTCGCCGCGCCGATCGGGCCGCGCGTTCATCGCCTGCTGCTCCGCTTGCCGGAGCAGCTCGCGTTCGAGCGCCTTGGCCTTCATCACCGCGCGAACGCGGCGCGCCACCAGCCACCCGACGACGATCAGGACGGCGACGACGGTCAGGAGGATCTTCAGCGCGAGCGACCAGCCGAGGAAGTAGCCCCCCAGCCATGTCCCGATGATCAGAAACGCGGAAAGCAGCCAGACCCACATCGCGGTCGTCCTCAGCGCTCTCCCCGCGACGCGTGGGTCGCGGCCGGAACGCTCTTCCTGGTCATGTCGTGTTTGGCGCTCGCGATACTGCCGACCAGCACCAGCTTGAGAACGATGAAGAGCACGACGGCCAGAGCGAACAGCGCGATGCTCAGGCCGACCAGCGGCAGCTCGCGACGCATCAGACCTCGCAGCGCGTCGCGCGGCTCGCCGTGCGGGCTGACGGCATCCGCCCCTCCCGCGCTAGCGCCGAGACGGGCGCCGATCTGGTCGACGATCGGGCTCAGGCCCTCGCCCCCCCGCACGGCGTACTGGCCCTGGAACCCCAGCGCCAGGCACAGATAGTAGATCTGGAGCACGTGAGCGCGGTTCGGCTGCTGCTGAACCCTGGCCATGCGCTGGAAGAAGCCCTCGCCGGCCGTGTTCTCGTTGAAGTAGAGGAGCTGCAGGGGCTGCCCCATCCACTGGCTGCGCCCCGGCCACGCCGAACGGAGGATCTGCTCGTCGGTGAACGCGGCGATCGCGTACCTCGCCTCGTTGATGTCCTCGTCCGAGAAGCCCGCCTCCCGGCAGCGGCGGGTCATCTGGTCGAAGAGGCTCGACACCCGACGCTGGAGCACCTCCGGCGCGGGGAGGTCGCGCGCCGACGCGAGCTGGATCGCGAGCGTCAGCGGATCGGAGCAAGCCCAGTACATCTTCGCGAGCGGAGAGCTCATTGGAGGTTCGTCGGATCGACGGCGTAGAGGCGCAGACCGACGCCGTGGGGATCGATGGGCTGGTAGATGGCGATGGTGCCGGTTCCGGCGATGTCGTTCCAGAAATCGGGGTTGCGCTGGACCTTGAAGAAGACCACCCCCGGCTTGATGGGCAACGCGCCCGGTGGGGTGTACTCGAACTCCAGCTTGATGCCGTTGACCGCGGAGTTGAGGATGGCTCCGATCTGGCCCCACGACGCGATCTTCGTCAGCTTCGGCATGCGATCGCGCAGCTGCCCCTCGGGCAGATTGCCGGTCGCCGCGAGGAAGAACGTGTGGCGCAGGAGCGCCGGATCGGTGATCTGCCCAAGAAACATGCCGTCCTCGCGCTTGTTGAGCGGGATTTCGACGTACCGCTCGGCCAGCACCGCCTCGAGCAGCTTGTGCGCGCGGTCGAACATGGGCTCGAACACGTCGCCCAGTTCGAGGTAGTTGAACTTCGGGGTGGTCGTCGGGTCGCCGTCGACGGCGAACGTGCAAAGCTGACCGATGAGCTGCGCGAGCCGCAGGTAGGCCTGCTCGGCGTCGTCGGTCTGCTGATCGACCAGGTGCGCGATCGCCGGGATGCTCGAGTTGAGGGCGTTGAGCAGCCAGAACTTGGCCGCGTCGCTCGCCTGGAACTCGACCGCCGCGGCCGTGCGCTGCCGGCGCGAGTCCGCCAGCGTGCGCTGCTTGCCCGTCATGGTGGCGAGGAGGCGCCGAAAGCGCTCGACGAGGTACGCCGACGCGCCGACGCGCAGCACGGGCGGGACGAAGCTCTCCCGCAGCATGGGCGCGCCGCTCGGCGCGCGCGTCACCTGGGCGATGCGGACCGCGTCGAACGCGTCCTTGCGCTCGTCGCCGAAGAGCAGGACGACGTTCGGCCGCGCGTACTGGATGGTGTGCTCGCCGGCGCCGGTGTTCACGTCCACGACCGACGCCTGCTCGCGGACGTACCTGGTCGTGCCCGCGGCGCGGCCTTCGAGATCGACGTTGGGGATGTTGTCGCCCTCGTGCGCGAGCGCTACGTACACGTCCAGCGACTTGACGTTCGCGGGGAAGGCCGAACCGAAGGCTCTGGGCGGTATGGGGGCCCCGCCCGCCTCGCCGTGCTCCACGGGCAGGCCGTCGGGGAACACCAGCGAGAGTCGATTGAGCTTGAGCTGCTCCGCGGCCAGGGCGCGTTCGTCGATGTCGATGTCGAGCACTCCCCAGTCGTACGGCGAGACTCCGCGCAGGCGCGTCGCCGTCAACCACTCGTGGTAACGGTCGAGCTGCTGGAAGTGATGCTGCGTGATGAACAGCCCTTCCGTCCAGACGAGCTTGCGCGGCTTCACTGCGAGACCCCTCCGCCGCCGGGCTCGGGCTGCTTGGCAGCGGCCGGCCCCGGCGCAGGCCGCCCCGGCGGCGGCGCGAAATGCAGGTACAGCTCGCGGATTCGGGACGCGTCGGGGTACTGGTCGAGGTGATCCGAGCCGTCGTCCAGGCGCGACTCGTCGATCCACACCGCGAAATGCGGCGCGAGCGGCGGCGCGCCGGCTTCTTGCTGGCAGCTCGCGCCGCTGCACTTCGGCGCGGCGAACATGCAGTTGCCCTTGCCTGGAGGAGGGGGCAGCTCGAACTCGGTCCACCACGAGCGTCCCTTCGGGTTGCGGAACAGCGCCACGGCGACGACGAAGAGCGCCGAAGGATCGCGCTCGAACCTCACCTCGGTGCGCGTGTCCGGGAACACGGACAGCTCGTCGACCTTCACGAGATCGTCCTGCAGCGTCGCCTTGTCGTCCTTCCAGACCTGCTCGAAGGACGCGTTGAGCAGGCGCGTGTCCGTCTTCAGCTGGTAGACGCGAAGCTGCACGGGACGAGGCGAGCCGTCGTCCTCGGGGTTGATCCTCGGCGAGGAAATGACCGTCATCCCGACGACCTGCAGGGTGCACGACTTGGGCGCCTGCGCGTCGACCGCGGGCGCGCCCGAGCAGGCCACGTTCACGGCGCCCGAGACGAGGGCCGCCGTCAGCGCGGCGAACAGGGCACGGCGCAGCGAGGGCATCAGCTGGCCTCCACCGCGCACTCTATCGCTCCGTCCGCCGAGAGCGTCAGGCGCATCGACGCCAGCGGATCGCCCGTCGCGATGCGCTTCAGGATTTCTTGCGAGAGGATCGGCAGCACCGTACCCCGCAGGATGTGGTCCACGTTGCGCGCGCCGCTCTCCACCTCGCGGCAGCGGTCCGCGATGGCCTCGTGCACCTTCGGGTCCACGGCCAGATCGATGCCGTGCGACTCCTTCGCGCGCTTGCAAACTGCGCCGAGCTTCATGCGGACGATCTGGAGCAACGCGTCGGCCCCGATCGGGTAGTACGGCACGACCGTCATTCGCGCGAGCAGCGCGGGCTTGAAGTGCGCCGAGAGCGTCGGCTTCACCAGCGAGACGAGGTCCTCCATCGGCGTGGGCGAGGCGCCCATGCCCGCGTTCGTGATGAGGTCCGTCGCGAGGTTGCTGGTGAGCACGATGACCGTGTTCTTGAAGTCGATGAGGCGACCCTCTCCGTCCGACAGCATCCCCTTGTCGAACACCTGATAAAAGAGGTTCAGGACCTCCTTGTCGGCCTTCTCGACCTCGTCGAGGAGCACGACCGAGTACGGGCGCTGGCGCACCGCCTCCGTGAGCACGCCTCCCTCGCCGAACCCGACGTACCCCGGCGGGGAGCCGATGAGGCGCGAGACGGTGTGCCGCTCCTGGAACTCGCTCATGTTGATGGTGACGATGAAGCGCTCTCCACCGAACAGCGTCTCTGCGAGGCAGAGCGCCGTCTCCGTCTTGCCGACGCCGCTCGGCCCCACGAGCAGGAAGACGCCGAGCGGCTGCGTCGGCGGCTTCAAGCCGGAGCGCGCCGCGCGGAGCTCGCGCGCGATGAGCGCCAAGCCGCCGTCCTGACCACGAACCCTCTCGTGCAACCGGCTCTCGAGCTGCAGGATGGCCTCGACGTCGTCCTTGACCATCTTGCCGACCGGGATGCCCGTCCAGTCGCAGATGATGGAGGAGACGAGCGCCTCGTCGACGTCGGCATGCACGAGCAGCTCGTCGGGCGGTATCGCCTTGAGCTTGTCGAGCTCCGCTCGAAGCTCGTCGCGCTTCTCCTGGGCGCCCCCGGCGAGCTCCTTGCGGAGCGCGTCGATGCGGTCGACGATCGCCCGCTGCTCACCGGCTCGCGTCTCGAGCGTCTGCAGCTGCTCCTGCAGCTTCGCTCGCCGTTCGACGGCCGCCGCCTTGGCCGCCTCGTCGATCGCGATCCCGGCGGCGAAATCCCTGTCGTACGCCTGGAGCTCGCGATCGGCGGCGGCGAGCGCGGCCTTCGTGTCGTCGACGGCCGCGGGACGCGCCGCACGCACCACCTTCGCCCGTGCCGCCGACGTATCCAGGAGGTCGACTGCCTTGTCCGGCAGCTGCCGCCCGCTGATGTAGCGGCTGGAGAGCGTGACGGCCGCGCGCACCGCGGCGTCCTGGATGACGACGCCGTGCGCCTCCTCGAACCGCCGCGCCAGCCCGCGGACCATGAGCGTCGCCGTTTCGAGCGAGGGCTCCTCCACCTTGACGGGCTGAAAACGCCGCTCGAGCGCCGCGTCTTTCTCGAAGTACTTCTTGTATTCGGCCCAGGTGGTCGCCGCGATCGTGCGAAGCTCCCCTCGGGCGAGCGCCGGCTTGAGCAGGTTCGCCGCGTCGCCGCCGCCCTGCGGGCCGCCGGCGCCGATGATGGTGTGGGCCTCGTCGATGAACAGGACGATGGGCTTGGGCGAGGCCTTGACCTCGCTGATGACCCCCTTCAGCCGGTTCTCGAACTCGCCCTTCACGCCGGCTCCGGCCTGCAGCGCGCCGAGATCGAGCGAGAGCACGTGCACCTGCTTGAGCTGCTCGGGGACGTTTCCCTCGGCGATGGCCATCGCCAGCCCCTCGACGAGGGCGGTCTTGCCGACGCCCGGCTCGCCGACGATGATGGGGTTGTTCTTGCGCCGGCGCACCAGGATGTCGATGACGCTCCGGATCTCCGGCTCGCGGCCGAACACTGGATCGAGCCCGCCCTCCATCGCTCGCTGCGTCACGTCGGTCGTGAAGCGGGCGAGCGGCCCCTCCGGCGCACCGAGGCCCGTGGGAGCGCCCTTCGCCGCCTTTCCGCCGGGGGACGCCGTCGGAGCGACCCCGTTGCCGAGCGCGCGTACGCTGGCGGCCTCGCCGCTCCCGGCGGCGATCGTGGCGAGGTTCTTGCGAAGCTCGTCGCGAGCGATCTTGTCGAGGAGCGGCAGCTCGAAGGGCAGATAGCGGCTGGGGACCGTCGCGAGGCGCGACAGGAGCGCGCCCGACCGCAGCTTCGCTTCGCCCAGCTCGACGGACGAGTAGACCCACGCGTCCTGGAGCAGCTCCAGTAGCAGCGAGCCGAACGTCGGCTTGCCGGCGTTGCCGCTCCTCAGATCGCCGAGGTAGCGCTGAAGCGCGGAGCGCAGGTGCGCCGCATCGATCTCGTAGTGCTCGAGGATCTTGTGCACGTCGCTCTCGGGGTCGTCGAGCAGCGCGACGAGCACGTGCTCGACGGTGACCTCGTAGTGGCGTGCGGCGATGCACGCGCTGGCGCCGGCTTCGAGCGCCCGCGTGCACGTGGCGTTGAGGGTCTTCAGAAGGGAACGGGGTTCGGCGATCAGCACTGCGACCTCGATTCAGGGCTTGTGCGCGAGGAGCTTGGGGGAGTCTGGGACCGATCGCGGCGCGGCGGAAGGAGCTCTGCTGTCGAGCGTGCGGTCCTCCGTCGGGGCCGGAGCGATTGCCTTCGGCGGATGCAGCTCGAGGACGCGGCCCGTCGGGAGCTGCGCCTCGGGATCCAAATGGTTGTCGGCGATGATACGCGATTCGCTGACCCCGAACCGGCGCGCGATCGCGGACAAGGTCTCGCCCTCGTCGACGCGGTAGAGGACGACGAACGTGTCAACGGCGGGCGCGCCGACCGGGTGGGCGTCGCGATCGGCGTCGAGCGTCGGGGCGGGAGCGCGCCGCCGGGGCGGCAGCTCATCCGAGCCCCAGTCGAAGGCGTCGCCCACCCCTTCGGTCTCCTCCGCGTCGCCCGCAAGCAACCGCGGCAGCATCGTCCTCGCCCGTGCGATGCCGCGGGCAGGAACGTGGAGATCGAATTCGATGCCGCGGTCGGGTATGCGCGCGGCGAGGAGCTCGGGGTTGAGGGCGCGCAGCTTGTCGACGCTCGTCCCCGCCGCTCGCGCGACGAGCCTGAGGGGCGTCCCCCCCGGCACCTCGAGGTTTTCGGCGGGCACGGCCTCGTCGAGTCTCACCTCGTCGAAGCCGAAACGATCCAGATTGCGCAGGAGCACGGCCACGGCCAGGACCCTGGGTACGTACTGAACCGTCTCGTCGGGCAGCACGCCGGGCACGCGCGACAGCGCCCAGTAGTCGTCGGCGTCCATGTCGTCGAGCTGCTGCACGAGGCGCTTGTAGCCCATGTCGTACGCGGCCAGCGCGAGCTCCCAAGAGCCGAAGCGCTCGTACAGGTCGCCGAGGAACCTCGTCGCGGCGGCCGTGGCCTTCTCGACGCTCCGGCGCTCGTCGTAGTCGTGGTCCACGGTCAGGCCGTAGACTCGCGCCGTGTCGGGCATGAACTGCCAGAGTCCGACGGCCCCCTGGGAGGAAATCGCCGTCGGCGAATAGCCGCTCTCCACGAACACCACGGCCTCGAGGTCCAGCGGCATGCCGCGATCGGCCAGCTCGCGCGCGACGACGTCGTGGTACCGCCCGCTGCGTTTCAACCAGGCGCGGAAGACGGCCCGCCCTCTCGTGCTCTCGGTCAGGTAGCGGAAAAAGCGCTGGAGACCGGCTCCGGCGGTGATGGGCAGGTCGGGCGCCCTCATGCCCACCATCCAGTTGCCGTCCGGGTTGTCCCGGGCCGCGCCCTCCGTGTCGTCCGCGACGCACAGACGCCGGTCGACGCCCGTCCCGCAGACATCCATGGGACGGGGCGGCTGCGAGCGCCCCAGCCCGGCGCTCTCGTCGGACGAACCGGAATCCGGCGACATCAGGCGGTGGAGCTCGCGCGACTCGGAGCCGTGGTACGACGCTCCCACGACCTGCTCCGACCCGACCGCGTCGGGGTGGTTCCGGGCGGCGAGCGCCGGCTGAAATGCCGCCGGGGGCGCGACCACGACTGCGCTCGAGCGATGCAGCAAGGCGCGCTTCAGCGGGATGGCTCCATACCATCCCAGCGGCGCGCCCGCGGCGAATGCCGCCGCGAGCCATGCGACCGTACGTGCGCGCCCCATGTGCGCCCGTAGGCTGGCACGAGCGCGCGAACGACCGCAACAAACACGTGCCCTCGCCGGCGAAATCGCAGCCTGGCGCGCCCCGATCGATTGCGAGATTTGGGCCGACACGGACCTGATAGGCTGTGGGCCGTGGCGGTTGGACTCCGCATCCGCGTGGTCAACACCCAGGACGGTCGCGTCCTCGACAGGGTGTTCGACCGCTCGCCGGTCCGCATCGGCCGCAGCTCCCTGAACGAGCTGCAGATCGAGGCGCCGTTCGTGTCCCAGTATCACGCGGTGCTCGAGTTCGACGAGGGGCGCCTGCAGCTGCGCGATCTCGGAAGCACGAACGGCACCGCCCTCCGCGCCAGCGGGCGAGTGCCGCCGAACACCCCCGTCGACCTGACGCAACAGAACTACGAGTTCGCGATCGTCTCCCTCTGGTTTCAGCTCTTTCCGGTAAAGGACGTGGTCCCGCCGCAGTCCGAGCGAAGGCGCGAGGGGACGGTCCTGTCGATGGACGTCCACCAGCTGCAGAAGATGATGGCGGGCGCCTCGGCGCCCGGTCCGGCAGCCCCGGCGCAGCCCGATCGCACCCGAGAGTATCTCGGTCGACTGCAGCCCGCCTACGACGCGTACCGCGCCGGCTGGGCGACGTTCTATCGCGAGCTCTTCACCGTCGCGAACTCGCTCGATCCGGCTTCGCGCGGTCGTCTCCTCGAGGCGGCGGCCCGCGAGATGCGCGCCTTGCAGAACGAGGACGATTTCCGGCGACTCGCCAGCTACCTGGGGCAATCGCCCGCGGGATCCGCCGCGCAAGGGGCTGCGTCCGAGGAGGCGGTCGCGCTGCAGGCGCTGCGCGACCTGGCGGCCACGTTCGTTCCGCAGCGCGGGCCCCTCGAGCGCGTGATCGACACGGTCGCCTTCGCGCAGAAGATCCAGGACGCCCTCGAGGTCTTCTTCAAGTGCTTCATCCCGCTGCGCGACGGGCACAAGCAGTTCAAGACGCAAATGGACATCCGACGCTCGCGCATGGCCCCCGAGCAGCACGACGCCAAGCGCGCCGTGGAGACGGCGCGGGAGCCGCGCGAGCTCGCGGCGCACGTGCTCGACTGGGGCGACGCTTCCGCCGAGGGGCCGCGGGCCATCGAGTCGACGTTCGCCGAGGTCATGGTGCACCAGGTCGCGATGCTCAGCGGCGTCATGCGAGGCGTCCGGTCGCTCCTGGCGAAGCTCGCGCCGAATTCGATCGAGGCGGAGCTCGGCAACCCCCAGCGTCGCGCGGCGAGCGGCATCCAGCTCGGGCCGTTCCGCTACCGCACCCTGTGGGAGCTCTACAGGGAGATCTACGGGGACTTCGCCGAGGACGAGAAGCAAGCCTTCATGCTCATCTTCGGGCCGGAGTTCGTGCACGCGTACTCGGAGCTGGCGGGCGAGCCCCCTTCCGTGAGCGCTCCCGCGCCGGCGCCCTCCGTCTTCGCCCAGCCCGGCGGGGGGCAAGCTCCGGCGTCGCCCTCGCAGCAGCCGTCCGGCGGACCCGCCAGCCCCTCCTGGCCCGGCGCCGGCCCCGTCCGACGGTAGCCCTCTCAACAACTCTCTTGGCCACCACCCCGACGATCGGCGAGCTTTGTCCCCAGCGAGGGAGACCTCTTCGATGACTCGTGGCAAGGCTTGGTGGGCGGCGCTGCCGGCCGCCGTATTGGTGCTGGCGGTTGGATCTTCGGCGGACGCGCAGGTGACGCCGGCCCCCGGTCGCGACCAGAACTGGGGCGTCGCGACGACCGTGACGATGGCAACCGCCGGGGCGGTCGAGCTGCTGATGCCTCGAATCTTCTACTCGGAGCCCGAGAGCACCGTAGGCTGGAAGGCTCGCTGGCACGTATCGCAGCTCGCACCCGTCATGACCCTGACGGTGCTGACGCTCGCCAACGAGCTGCTCGTCAAACAGGCCATCGGCGATCGTCCGCCGGGCTGCGACGAGACGAACACGCCCGGCCCGCACTGCGACGGCTACGCGTCGCCGTCCACCCAGGCGTTCGGCGGCTTCGCGGCGCTCGGGCAGGGCGCGGCCGTGTGGTTGTTCGACATGACGAAGTGGAACGGCGGGCGCTTCAACCTGGGCTCCTTCATCGGCAACGTCGCGGTGCCCTTCGTGCTCGCGGGCATCACCGACGTCGGTCGTAGCGTCGGCAACTGGGAGAGCGGCGGCCAGATCGTGGCCGGAAGCGTCGCAGGGCTGGGGTTCGGCTTCCTCATGGGCATGACCTACTCGCTCCTGGCGCGCCCCGGGTGCGGCTACACCGGCAACTTGATCTGCTGGTGACCGTCCGCCCGCGGCTCCTTGTGCCCTGTCCGCAGGGGCGCTAAGGCGAGGCGATGCCCGAAGATCGCCGTGGGAAACTCGCGTCTTTCGGCGTGTCGTTCGGCGACGGCGCGAGCGGGCGCGAGGAGCCCGAGCGGCCCGAGGGCGAGCGCGCCTGCCGCATCGTGGTCGTCACCCAGTTGACCGCCCGGCCCGAGTGGTCGACGGGGAGGGCTGCGCCTCTCGCTCCCCTGCCGATCGACGCGGAGTCGTTCGACCGCGTGATGGAGCACCTGGGGCCGTCCCTCGAGCTGGAGCTCGACGACCCCTTCGACGCGACGGCCGCGCGGTTGCGCGTCGATCTCGTCCTGCGCGATCGCAAGTCGATGCGCCCGCGGGAAATTGCAGAGCAGATTCCGGCGCTCAGAGCGCTCGTGCATGCGCACGGCGTGCTTCGAGACGCGGCGGCGCGCAAGCTGTCCGCGGACGCCGCGCGCGACGAGCTCGCGAGAATCCTGCCTCGCGACTGGTGGACCGACGCTCTCGTCGGCGACATCCGCGTCGCCGCGCCCGAGGCGGTGCGCGAGGCACCTGCCGCGCGTCCGGCTGCGGCGGCCGAACCCCGGAGAAACGGCGGCGCGAGCGACGGCCTCGACGCCCTGCTCAGCCTCGTCGACATCGCCGGACCGCCCGAGGCGCCGAACTCCGATGCGCCGCCGGGAGGGGGCGAGCCGACGCGCGACGAGATGTCGCGGGTCGTTGCCGCAGTCGCCAGGAGCGTCCGCCCGGTCGACCCACCTCGTCGCGCCGTGGTCGGATCGGCGCTGCAGCGGGTCGAGGGAGCGTTCCGGACCCTGCTCGGGTCCGTCCTTCGGCACCCGGAGGTGCGCCGCCTCGAGGCGGCCTGGCGGGGACTGCGGCTGCTCGTCGAGCACTGCGACGCGCGCGCAGGCGTTCGCGTGGGGGTGCTCTGCGCCGGCAAGGACGCCGTGGCCGACGCGCTGAGCCGGCTCGTCGCCTCTTCGGACGGGTCCGCGGACGTCATCGTCATCGACCAGCATATCGAGCCGACCGCGGCCGACCTCATGCTTCTGGAGGCGTGGGCGCGCTCGGCCGAGGCGCTGCTCGCACCCGTCCTCGTCGGGGGTCACCCGACGATGGTCGGCGCCGAGTCGCTCGAGGCGCTCGCGCGGACGACGAGGGCCGTGTTCTCGAGCGGCGACGCCCAGTCGCTCCTGACCCGGTCCGTAGCCGCGCGCGAGGCATCGCGGTGGGTCGCGGTGGTGCTCAACGACGTGCTCGTGCGCGCGGCGTACACGACGTCGCTCTCGCGCCAGCGAGAGCCCGACTACGAAGAGGACCCGAACGACGCCGGCGCGCACGTCTTCGCCAATGGCGCTTACGTCGTCGCCGCGCTCTGCGCGCGCTACCACGCCCGCGGGGGGTGGCCCAGCGTCGCCACCGGCGCGCACGACGGCGGGCTCGGCGATCTGCCCGTTCGAAGCGTGAGCGACCGCGGCGTCGAAGCCGCGATCCCCCTCGAGGTGCTCCCGTCGGACGACGCCGTGCGCGAGGCGGCCAAGGCCGGCTTCGCGCTGCTGACGTGCGCTCCCAACAGCGATGCGGCGGTGCTCGCGCGCGCGCCGATGCTGCACCGCGGCTCGGGCGGTGAAGCCCCGGCGACGACGACGCTGGCGGATCAGCTCTTCGTCGGGCGGTTCGCACGCGCGGTGCGCCAGCTCGCCGCAACGATCCCGGCCGGCACCGATCCGCACGCGGCCGAGCAAGTGGCCACGATCACCCTCAGGGAGATGCTCGACCGTGCGGCTCCGCCCGGGCCCGACATCGTGGCGCGCGTCGAGCGCTCGAGCGGCGTGCTCGCCGTCACGGTCAGGCCGCATCGGTTCGCGGGCGTGTCGCTTGAGGAGCTGAGCTTCCGCTCCGCGCTCGGCGGCGGGTGAACGAGGCAGAGGCGTCGCGCGCGCTCTGCTGAAGGACCCCAAGAAGGTGGTGATCCTACGCGAAGGTCGCAGACACCGAGATCGCCCGTCAGTCGCTTCCGTTTCTCAGAAGCGTCCCGGGGGTCCGATCTCGACGATCAGAACCACCGACTCCACCGTGGCCGTGACTAGGGGGGCGGCGGCTCCTCGCGCGACGAGCGTCTCGTCGGCCGTCGCGGCGCATCGGCTCCGGGCGGTCTCGGCGCTCACGGCACCTTCGAGCACGTAGCCGATGCGCGTGTCGGCATCGCCGCCGGCCGTAGACACCTTCGCCCCCGCCGCGAGCTCGTGGACCCAGACGCGCGCGCTCGCTACGTCGCGACGGACGATCACGTTGAAGTCGCGTGCGGGCGGCTCTGCGACGGTGCAATGCGTGGCGAGCTCGCCGGCGAAGCCGTACGGGACGAGGCGCGACAGCCGGTGCTCGCCCGCTCCCTCGTGCGACAGCGTCATCGGGGCGCCGTCGATCTGCACCAGGATGCGGTGATGGCCGGGGAAGCGCGAGAACGGTCCGGACGCGACGACGTCCGCCGTCGAGATGCGCCACGTGAACGCGTCGAGCGGCGCCCCCTCGGGCTCAACGGCGATCTCGGTCGTCGTACCGAGGCCGTTCTTCCAGGGCATCGTTCGGTACGAGGCGGGGGAGATGCAGCGGAGATCGATTGCTGGCGCGCTCATCGTTCGTAAGCCTACTCGAAGCACACGTCCGCGCCTCGCAAGCCAAGGCTACCGTTCGTGCCGCCTGGAGAAGATGCCTCCTTGGTCTCGAGGACGACCGTTTCGTCGAGAAGGAAGACGTCTTCGCGCGAGCGATGACGGTTTCGTGAGTGCAAACGGGCTCCCTGGTCTGGGGTACGGTCTTTTCGCGTTGCAACCGACCGTTTTCATTCGTCCGCCTGCCTTTTTCGACCGAAACCTTCGTCTTTCTTTCGTCACCCTGCCTTTTCCTCGAGGAGGACGGCCTCTCTTCGGGGAAACGTCCGGCTTCGTCGAGGCCGAGGCACTCGTTCGGCGGGAAGCTAGCATCGCTCCTCGATCGACATGAACGGTCCTTTGCTCGAAGGAAAAGGCCGCCCCTTCGCGACGGGACGTACGGTGCTCGCAGGCGAGTGCCGGCGACTCGAAGGCAGCGGCCGCCCTCGTCGATGCAGCGGTCGTTCTCTCGCGAACGATGCAGGATGGCTCGACCCATCTGCCGGGTGACTCGTCGAACCCGCCGGATTCTTCAAGCGGCCGGTCCCTCCACTTCGGACGGCGCAGGCGCAGGCGGTTCGAGCGGGAGATCGACGCTGAACGTGGAGCCCGCGCCCGGTTGGCTCTCGACTCGTACGTGGCCTCCGTGCGCAGCGACGATGTGCTGGTCTAGGCTCCCGATCCGGCTCGCCTTGACCCCCCACGCCCAAACAGAGCAGCGCCATCGAGGCGTCTGGCGCGTGATCTCCGCGCGTCTGGTCCGAAGCATCGGGCAGGGCGCGCTGATCGTCTCGTTCGCGCTGTATTTGCATGCCCTCGGGTGGCGGTCGGGCGCCATCGGGACGCTGCTCGGCGTCACGGGCGTCGTCAACGGGATCGCCGGTCTCTTGGTCGGGCCGCTCACGGATCGGTTCGGCCGTCGACGCTTCCTCCTCGCCTACGAGGCCATCGTGCTGGCGGCGGGGCTCGTCGCATGCGTCACCGCCAGGGCAGGGCCGCTCGTGGCGGCGGCCCTCGTCGGCGGCTTCGGCCGAGGCCAGAGCGGAGCCGCGGGGCCGTTCGCTCCCGCTGAAGGGGCCTGGCTCGCCGAGCTGACCGAAGCGCGCGAGCGCGGGCGCATCTTCAGCGTGAACTTCGCCGTCGGGTCGTTCGGCACCGCCCTCGGCGCCCTGGCGGCCGGCGCGGCGCCGATGCTGTCGTCCTGGCTGCACGGCGCGCTCGCGTATCGGCCGCTCTTCGCGCTCACGATGACCGGCGCGGGAGCGGGCTTCGTGCTCCTCGCCGGATGCCCCGGAGGCCGATCGCAGCCGACGGCTCGCGCACCCGCCGCAGCCGCCCCGGAGGCTCGCAAGGCCGAGAACCGCTCGCTCCTTCTGCTGGCGCTGACCAACGCGATGAACGGCGCCGGAATCGGTCTGATCGGACCGCTCATCGCGTACTGGTTCGCGCTTCGCTTCGGCGTCGGCGTCGGACGTATCGGCCCGATGATGGCCCTGGCGTTCGCCGCGACCGGGGCGGCGTCGCTCGCGACCGGGGTGCTGACGGGCGCCTTCGGCATCGTGCGGTCGGTGGTGGCGGTGCGGGCGGCCGGTCTCGCGGTGCTCGTGGCCATGCCCCTGGTGCCGCAATACGCGCTGGCGGCGTCGCTCTACGTCGTGCGATCGGCGCTGAATCGCGGCACGGCGGGCGCAAGACAGGCTCTCGCGCTCGGGCTCGTGAGCGATCGACGTCGCGGCCTCGCCGCGAGCCTCAACGCCGCGTCGATGCAGCTCCCCTCGGCCCTCGGGCCGGCGGCGGCCGGATGGCTCTTCCAGGCTGGGTGGCTCTCGCTGCCCTTCTATGGCGCGGCGGTCTTCCAGCTCGCGTATCTCGTGCTCTACGCCAGGCTGTTCGCGTCGAGGGAGGCCACCTCGTAGCGTTCGCCGCGCCGCGCGGTCCGCGCAGGGGTCAGGGGAGGTTGCGTGTCGCGCCCCGCCGCCGAGTGTCGCGTTCGTACAGCGTCACCCCGCGGTGCACCGCCTCGACGTTGAAATCCGGCGGGTGCCATTCGACCCGCGCGAGGAACGTCACCCCGCCGAAGGTTTGCGTGGTCGATGAGCACATCGGGTACGCCTTGCGGTTCTTGACGATCTCCGTGGCCCACGCCGTCATTTCTGGAGTGACCGACGACTGCTCCACCTGCACCCACCCGGTCGGGACGGGCGGATTCTTCGCCACCTCGGGTTTCCGCGGGCAGGATTCGGCAGGGACGAACAGGGCGACGACCGGGGCAGGAAGCTCGCGCCCGGCTCCGCCGCACCCCATGGCGATCAGGCCAAGGGCGCAAGAAAGCGCGACGGATCGGATCGTCCTCTGAGCAGGCGAAAGGCAGGGACGCAATGGGGGGGCCGCTCGCCAGGATAACCCGAGTACGAAGTGAACAGCAGCCACTTGCGCACCTCGCGCCGCTCCAGGTCAATCCCCGAGCGACGCGCCGCGCGTGTCGAGCCTTTCGAGGGCGCGCGCGCAGTCGTCCGCCATGGTGCGCGCGCGAATCGTCTCGGCGATCGCGCGGGCGCGCTCGAGCGCGACGCGGGCGCCCCGCTCGGCGCCGGAGGCGAGGAGATGTCCGAGCCAGTAGAGCGCCTGCAGCTGGCGAAATGGTTGCTCTGCCGCCCACGTCCCCCCGGCGATGTTTGCGAGCCGATCGGCGCTCCCGTCGAGGTACGCGAGCAGGATCGCGTTGTAAGGCTGGACCGCGGCGAGCCCCGCCTCGCGCGCAATTGCTTCGGACTTCTCGAGCGCCTCGCGCGCCCGTTCGCGCTGGCCGAGGAGCAGAAGCTGCTCGCCGAGGTTGCACAGGTGGGCGCACTCGTCGAAGCGAAGGCCCGCGGCCTTCGCCATCTCGACGCCTCGCTCGCTGGCCTCCACGCCCCGCGCGTACTGGCCCGTGAGGAAGTAGCACTTGAAGCGCGCCATCGCGCAGTGCACGCGGGCGACCGGATCCTCTTGCCCCGCCAGGAGGGTCTCGGCCCGGCTGACGTAGTCGAGCCCGCGCGCGAGCGCGTCGCGTCCGTGAACGGAGACGACGGCGGCTGCGAGCATCAGGAGCATCTCGAAGCGCTCGCGCGGGTCCTCCGGCAGGAGAGTCTGCGAGAGGGTCTCCCACGCACTGCCGAAGTCGCCCTCCAGAAAGGCCACCCTGGCCGAGGCACATCGCACGTGACGCAGCGCCTGCTCGTCGTTCGCAGCGACCGCCGCCGCCCGGTCGAGGAGCCGCCGCGCCTCGGAGAAGTCGGCGATCGTCCCGAGCGCGCTCGCGGCGTCGGCGAGGATGGGCGCGAGGACGCCGGGGGCCGCGTCGGCACCGAGCCCGTCGATCGCGCGCGTCAGCGCCACGCGAACGAGCGTCGCCCCGGGCTCGACGGCGACGTCGCGCTCCAGGCCGTCGAGAGCCTCGGCCTGGTCGATGCGACGGGACACCCTGAGCGCCTTCGCGAGCCGCTGCACGCGCGCACCGACGACGTGGGCCGCGTCCTTCGACGGCTCGCCGAGAGCAAGCGCCCGCAGCGCGCAGCGCGCCGCGGCCTCGGGTTGCGCGCGCGACGACCTGAACCTGGCCGCGTGGAAGAACGTCTCGGCAGCCCTCGCGCGCTCGCCCCCCCGGAGCCAGTGCATGGCGACCACCTCCGCGTCCTCGCCGAGCTGTTCGAGCCACGCCGCGGCGCGCTGGTGCCCGATGCGGCGTTCCTGCTCGCTCGACGTCGCGTAGGCGGCGCATTGCAGGAGATCGTGCCGGAAGGCGAGCTCGCGGACCCCCTCGAGGCGCTGCTGCTCGGACGGGACGACCACCTCGCGCTCGATGAGCGAGCCGATGATCGGCTCGACCGCGGCGGGTGACTGGCCGCAGACGGCGACGACTCCCTCCAGCCAGAAGACGCTGCCGAAGACGCTCGCGCCACGGACGATCGCGCGCGCCGCCGGATCGAGGCGCTCGAGGCGTGCTCGCGCGACCGCGACGGCGCCCTCCTGCGCGTCGTCGCGCGACGGAGCAGCCGGGGGGTCGCTGTCGTCGCCCCGGTCGGCGGCCTCCCGGATGAGCTCTTCGAGGAGGAACGCGTTCCCCTGGGAGCGCGCGACGACGCGACCGACGTTCTTGCGGGCCGCCGCGTCGCCCATCGCGTCCCGCACCATCGTGGTCGACGCCGGCGCCGGGAGCGGAGCGAGGTCGATCTCGATCGCCTTGCCCATCTCGAACAGCGAAAGGAAGCGCTCGCGCAGCGGGGGGCGGGCTACGGCCAGGACGAAGAGCGGCGACCCGACGAGCCTCGCGACGACGCCGGCGAGCAGGTCGACGGACGCCGCGTCCCCCCAGTGGACGTCCTCGAGCACCAGGATGACCGGCCGCCGCAGGGTCCACGCCTGCGCGAGCTGCGCGAAGGCCCCGGCGATCTGGTCGGCCATGGCAGCGGGGTCGGCGCGTGCCGCGCGCAACTTGAGGTCGCACCGGTCGTCGAACGCCGCTCCGAGAAGCTCGCCGAGGAAGTGCGTCACCTGCATCGCGTCGGAGCCTTTTACCCGCCGCGAAACGTGATCGCGCAGCTGGTGCCGCAAGCGCGCGCGCGGCTCGCCTTCGCGCACGCCCACCGCCTGCCGGACGAGCTGCGCGGCCAGCACGTACGACGTCGACTGGCGGAGCGGGTCGCCGCGAGACTGGAGCACCGCGGGAGGGCGCGGCCCGGCGAGCAGGCCTCGAAGGAGCTCGTGGCGCACGCGCGACTTCCCGCCCCCGGCGGGCCCCGTGACGAGCAGCAGCCTCGCCTCGCGACGCGTCTCGCAGGTGGTGTACGCGGCCTCGAGGGCCTCGAGCTCGGCATCCCGCCCGATGCACGACGTCGGCCTGCCGAGGAGCAGCCGCGTCGGGTCGATTGGGCGCATGGTCTCCTTCCTCCCGGATACGGCGCCTCTTTCCAAGGGGCGGGCGGCGCGTGGCTTCGCCGTCGGATGCCTGGTGCACCGAACGTATCTCAGTGAGCGAGCCATCGCTCGTCACCATGTGGCGTGACGGCAATTCCAGGCGCGTCCGTGAGCGCTCGTCCCGGTCAGGAGCACATGCGCGTGCGCGCAAACCGTGCGCGCTGGGCCTCGTTCGGAACGCGTGGGCGCAATGAGCGTGCAGGCCGCAGGAGCGTGCCCGCGGCTTCCGGCACGCGCCAACCCTTCCTGGCCTGCGGTTTGCCGGGTAGGACCGTAAGACGATGAAACCCTGGGTGCGACCTACGAGCTCGCTGCTCCTCCTGGGGGCCGCCGCCTGCAAGCCCTCCTCCCCACCACCGTACGCGGGCTTCATCGATGCCCCCGTGGCCCAGGTCGCCGCTCAGGTCGCGGGGCGCGTCGATTCGATCCCCGTCCGGGAAGGCGACACGGTCAAGAAGGACCAGCTCCTCGCGCAGCTCGACGCGCGCGAGCGGCAAGCCGCAGTGGGGCAAGCCCAGGCGAACCTCGACCAGGCGCGCGAGGCGCTCAAGGAGGCCGAGGCCAATTTCAGGGCCTCGGTTCCGACGGTGAAGGGCGCCGGCGCCGACATCGCACAGGCGCAGGCGACCCTCGACGAGGCGCAGGTCAACTACGATCGCACCAAGCGTCTCGTGGACACCGGCTCCGAGGCGGAAGCCACCCTCACCAGCGCCACGGCGCGGTTGCAGGAGGCCAGGGCGCACCTCGAATCGCTGACGGCCGCCCGCGCCGCGACGGCGGGACGACTCGGCGCGGCCCAGGCGGCCGTCGCGGACGCGCGCGCCGCGGTGGGCGCGGCCGAAGCCGCGCTCGAAGTGGCCCAGGTGCAGCTCGCGGAGGCTCGAGTCATATCGCCGTTCGACGGGCTCGTCGTGGAGCGCAATCTGCAGCCCGGGGAGTGGGCCGCGCCGGGCACGCCCGTCGTGACGGTGGAGGACCTCTCGCAACTCTGGGTCCGACTCGACGTCGGCGAGGACAAGCTCACCGGACTGAGCATCGGGCAGCCCGCGACGGTGCGGGTCATCGCGGAGCCGACGCGGACGTACCCGGGGCACGTCATCGAGATCGGAGCCGAGGGCGATTTCGCGGTCAACCGCGACGTCAAGCGCGGTCGCCCGGACATCCGCACGTTTCTCGTGCGCGTCGCGATCGACGCCCCGGCGACGTCGCTGCGGCCCGGGATGACCGCCGAGGTCTCGATCCCCGCGCTGAGCGCGCCCGTCCCCAGACGCGGAAGCGACGACGGTCGGAGCGCCGAGGGCTCGCGATGAACCCGGAGCTCGCCATCGAGGTCCACCGGATCACCAAGCGATTCGGCGACTTCACCGCCGTCGACGCGATCGATCTGGAGGTGCGGCACGGCGAGCTGTTCGGCGTGCTGGGCCCGAACGGCGCGGGCAAGACGACGCTCGTGCGCATGCTGACCGGCATCGTGCCGATGACCAGCGGCAGCGCGTACGTCGCGGGGGTGGACGTCGAGCGCGACGCCGCCGGCGTGCGTCGGGCGATTGGCGTCGTCTCGCAGGCGCTGACGTCCGACGTCGACCTCTCCGCGTACGAGAACCTCGACATCTACGCGCGGTTCTTCGACATGTCGAAGAGCGAGCGCGGGCCGCGCATCGAGCAGCTGCTCCGAACGGTGGGCCTCTGGGACCGGCGCAAGTCTCTCGTGAAGACCTACTCGGGCGGGATGCGACGGCGCCTCGAGATCGCGCGCGGCCTGGTGCACAAGCCCAATGTCCTCTTCCTCGACGAGCCCACCATCGGGCTCGATCCGCAGAGCCGGCACGTCATCTGGGACCTGCTCGTCGACCTGCGAAAGGGCGACGACCTGACCGTGTCGCTCACGACCCACTACCTGGACGAGGCCGAGGCCCTCTGCGATCGGGTGGCGATCGTCGACCACGGAAGGATCGTGGCGCTCGGCACGCCGCAGGAGCTCAAGGCGCGAGTCCCGGGCAGCGACACGATCGATCTGTCGCTCGAGGGCTCGCTGCCGGACGCGCGCGTCACGGAACTCGGAGCGCTCGCGGGCGTGCGCGACGTCGCGCGAACCAGCGATGGCCTGCGGGTGCGGGCCGACGGCGGGGCCGCGCTCCTGCCCAGGCTCATCGAGGCGTTGCGTGTCGACGGCGTCCAGGTCACCGCCGCCAACCTCCAGCGCATCAGCCTCGAGGACGTGTTCATCCACTTCACCGGGCGCTCTCTGCGCGAGGAGGCCGCTCCGAAGGGGCAGGCCTTCGCGCCGCCGCGGAGGTTCACGTGAGGCGCATCCTCGCCGTGATGGAGCGCGACCTGCTGCGCGTGCTGCGCAACCCGGCGGCGCTCTTCTCGTCCGTAATCCTCCCCGTCCTGTACCTGCTCATCCTGGGCAACTCGCTGAACGGCCCGCTCACCGGACTGCGCCTCGGCGTGGTCAGCGAGGATCAGGGCCCGCAGGCTCGCCAGCTGCTGGGGGCCCTTCAAGCCATCGAGCACGGCCCCGGCACCGTTTCCATCGTGCCGCTCGACGATCCGGTGTCCGGCTTCGCGATGCTGCGCGACGGCGACATCTCGGGGCTGCTCGTCGTGCCGTCGACCTTCTCGCACGACCTGTCTCACGGCGTCGCGGCGTCCGCCGGTCTCTACGTCGACAACGTCGACGCCGTCGCGGCGGCCACCATCGAAGGCGCAGTGCAGGGCGCCCTTCCCGCGCTCGAGCGACCGCTAGTACGCTTCGAGCAGCACCTCGGACAGGCCGAGATCCGGCCGCAGGAGATCTATCCCCGCGTCGACTACGACACGTCGCTCATTCCGGGCGTGATCGTGATGTCGCTGTTCATGGGGAGCATGCTGAGCGGGGCGTTCAACCTCATCATGGACCGCTTTCTAGGCGTGCACGAGAGCTTCCTCTCGACGCCGCTGCGCAAGCTCGACATCAACCTCGGCATCCTGCTGTCCGGCACGCTGGTGACGTTCGTGTCGAGCACGCTGGTGCTCGTCATCGGCCTTTTGCTCACCGGGGCTCGCATCCACGGCGGCCCGGCCGGCTACGCGGCCCTCTTCGGGGTGATGGTGCTGACGGGGCTGGGCCTGCTGGCGATGACCATGACCATCATGGGCCGTGCGGGCCACCCGCGGATCGCCGGCGTCATCAACGGCTTCCTGAGCGTCATCCTCTTCTTCCCGAGCGGCGCGCTCTACCCGCTGGCGAGCTTCCCGGCCTGGCTGCGGGCGTTCGCGCACGTCGACCCCGAGACGCACGCGGTCGCCGCGCTCAAGGCCATCCTCTTCCGCGGCGGCGACCTCGCCGCGGCCGGACAGCACGTCGCCTTCCTCGCCCTGTTCACCTGCGCGATGCTGGTCCTGTCCACCGTCACGATGAAGCGGACGCTGTGAGCGGACATGCTGGTCACGATGGGATGTGGCGAGACGTGCCCGGCGATTCCCGGCGTCCGGCGTGACGACTGGCCGCTGGCCGATCCAAGGGGGCAACCCGTCGAGCTGTCCGCGAGATCCGCGTGCTCGGTTCTCACGGCCCCGGCGCGGCTTGCCGCGCCCACGTCGGAACCGCCGCCGCGAGCGTCGCCATGCCGGGAAGCTGCGAGTACATGGTCGCCGCTTGCATCGCAGAAGCGTAGGCGCGCCGAGCAGGGCCCATCTGTCCCTCGCGCTCGCGGATCTGGCCGACGCGGAGCCACGCCCAGCCCTGAATGGGGTTGCTGGGCAGCGGTCTGGCGAGCGCTCGCTGGTAGGCGTCGAGCGCGGCGCTCAGGTCGGCCGGCGACGGGCTGACGGAGTGCAGGAACGTCTCGCCCACGCCGAAATCGGCCAGCGAGGTGAACAGCGATTCGGGGAAGCGCGCGGCGACATCGGCGTACTTGGAACGCGCCGCGCGCAGGTCTCCGGCGTGCTCGGCATCGAGGGCCTCGAGGTACTCGACCTCCTCGGGGGGCTCGCGCGAACCCGGCATCTTGGTGGGCTGTCTCGACGAGCGCGCGAGCCGCGGGTCGCGCAACGCATCCAGAGACATCGAGGCGAGCGAAGGGGCCGGCGCCTGCGCCGGGGGCGGGGTCGCGCCGAGAACGGCCAGCACCGACGGCCGCGTGACGAGCAGCACCGGCCCCACGCTGCTCACCCTGCACGTCGGAGCGCTCTGCCACTGCGTCACCACTCCGTGGGCATCGCGGTATGCCTGCGACTCCTCGAGCCCCCACTCGCCCTCGCGGCAGACGACCTCGGTGGCATGGCGCGCGAGCAAGTTCGTCAGGTCACGCGCGGCGGCCTGCGCCAGGTCGGCGCTCGGGAACAGGACCTTCATGCCGATGCTCACGGATCCATCGAACGCGGGAGGGAAGAGCACTTCCCCGACCGCGATGGCCCTGCCGACGCCCATCACGTCGTGATCGAGAAGCGCGGGCACGTGGCTCTCCCATTCGTCGGCGATGCTGCCGGGCATCGACGGCGCACGCGACGGTTCTCGCGCGTCGCCGTCGAGGGCCGCCGCGAGGCGCGCGCGCGCCTGCCCCGTCGCGAAGATCCACGTGGACGAGGGAAGCACGAACAGTCGGAGATCCTGGGTGCGGCCCTCGTACGCGCACGGGCCGGTGCATGCGTAGGCGCGGACCCCGGCAGCGGTCTGCGCCTGCAGCGCGAACCGAGGAGCGTAGGGGCCGCCGCCGTCGGGCTCGTCGGGTCGGGTCGGGTCGAGCCCAGGCGGGACGGCGTGGAGCACGATCACGCGCGGCGACTCGACGCCCGGCACGGTCGGCCCCGTGTAGGCGTCGGCCTGCTCGCAGTCCGCCAGGGCGGTGGTGCCGGGCGACCCCAGGCCCACGTCGAGCGCCAGGGCCTCGTGCCACGGGACCCGAGCCGCGAGATCCGGCCGCGTGGCGTGCCGCTCGACGAGGATCCTCGTGGGTGGTCCGCCGAGGATGCGCGTTGCCCAGTCCGCCGATGCGCCGGCTGCTGCCGGCGTCCCGTACGCACCGGGCGACGCTCCGCATCCGAAGGCGAGCATCGCCGGGAGCGAGGAGAGCCAGATCACTCGGCGCGAGCAGGGCACGCGCGGAAGCGTCGACCCACTTGCTCGGCGGCGGAGCCTCATCGATACCCTCGAGCGAGAAGGTACCTGGCCCCGGCCTCGAACGCCCCCGGACCGGGGTCTCGGAACCCGAAAGCGTCGCCCAGGCGCCCGATCACGCCGAACGCGAAGAAGACCGCGAGGGCATCCTCGACCTGCTCTCGCGAGGCGCCGGCCGCCAGGACGGCACGCATTTCTTCCGCGCTCACTGCGCGGTCGCGGGCGAGCTTGCGCAGCAAGCGCAGCGTCGCCCGGCGCGCGCATCGTCGAAGCCGTCCCGATGCGGGGAGGACGGGCACGGTATCCTGGTCGGCAACAATGAGGGCAGCGGAGGATTGGGCGCGCGCGCGAGGCTGTCGCGAGATGGCCTCGGATACGTGGATCGACAACGAGGCCTCGCAGCGCGCTCACGAGGCGCTGGCCTTCGAGGTGGTGGACCGCTGCGTGCACTTCAGGAAGGCGCTCCGCTGACGGGCCGCGAGAGCCATGGCGTGCCGCGGTAGGACTCCGCCACCACCCAGGCGCCGGCCGTCAGCGCGGAAGAGATGGCGAACTCGCTCAGCTTGAAGGCGTCTTTGGAGCCCGCCGCCACGATGGGCACCCAGACCAGCAGCGTGAACATGCCGATCTGCAACGCCGACAGCGCCACGGCCAGGCGCGCGCCCACACCGGCGAGCACCGCCACGGCCGCGGCAATGAAGGCACATCCGGTGAAGTACGCCCAGGCCGCGTGCCAGGGCAGCCAGCCCGGCACCAGCGCGGCGGTCTGTCTTACGTAGGCGAAATGGGCCAGGCCGAAGGGGATCAACGCCAGGCCGTAGAGCACCCTTGCGATGCGCATGCCCTGGCTGCCCGTCGCGAACCGGAGGCGCTGTCGTTCCCAGTCGGCAGCGAACCGGGCATGGAGGACCCAAGCGCCCGCCACGATCACCGCAGTCTCGGCGCAGCCGTCCCAGGAAACCACCGCGGTGGGCGCGCGGAAGACGTCGGGCACCCTCCACAGAAGCAGCCAGAGAAGGAGGTAGGCGAGGAGCACGCGGGCAGCCGCAGGGGCGGTACGCCGCCAAAGCAGGCCCGTGCCGCATGCCACGGAAACGGAGGCGCAGAGATACGCCAGCGCCCCGCGTGCGAGCACCCCCTTCGGCACCGGCTGCCATACCGCGGTGAAATCACCCTTGATCAGCCCCTGGACTCCGAGGGCGATCAGGATCGCGGCAAAGACCGCATGCCCCACGGTCGCGATGCGCATCGACCCATTCTCGTCGGGAATCGAGCGGTTGTCCGCCGTGGCGCGGGGATCCGTGACGATTGGTTTGCACGAAGGCACGCCCGCTCGATCCGCCGCTCGCGACGCTCTCGCAGGCGCTCTCCGATCTGGAGGCCGCCGGCTACTCCTCGGTCAGCAGCGCGACGATCTCTTCCCACAGCTCGACGTCGAACCCGGCGGGCCGGAGGCGCGTGCGCACCGCGGCGCGGGCTTCGTCGTCGCCGAGGTAGAGGCGGAGCATTGCCATCAGCTTTCCGCGCAGCTTGGTGTTGCGGCGGCGCACGGCATGGAGCTGACGGCGCAGCTTCGCCTTCTCGTCGTCCTGCAATCGGATCGCGTGGGCTCGCTTGGTCGCCACGGGCACACTCCTGCCTGATGAGGAGGCGCGGATTGGGCTCACGCACCAGCCCGCCAAGCGTACGCGGGGGGATGGTTCCAGGTCAATCCGTAATGATGTTCGGCTCTTACCGGGCGACAAGCTCCGGATGAGCTACATGCATCGGGATCCGTCGCGTGCGCATTTACAGCGCACCGAAGAACGGTGTTCCCGGCGGAATCGCGTACCCGAGCAGGTAGCCGACGTTCGGCGACCCCGTGAACGGCATCGGCCGCGCGCCCGTGACGTTGGTGAAGTAGCTCCCCCACAGGTAGTCGACCTTGCCGGGGTCGGTGAACACCCTCAGCTCCCCGCCGGTGCTCGTCGTCAGCTCGGTCGCGGGCAGCACCGTGCCCGTGTCGAAGATGTCGTTCCCCAGCGGGTTGGCGCTCTTCGCGAAGGCGATCGCGTAGCAGGTCGGCGGCCAGAACGGCATGCTGCAGGCCGTGCCTGCGATGCTGCCGTTGGCGAAGACGCTCGTTCCGTCGGTGAAGATTCCGCCGATGTCGGCGACCACGTCGTCGTCCGCGGTCTTGCCGAGCCCCCAGACCTCGTCGGTGTAGTTCGGGTCCGCCGCGCCGACCGCACCGCCGACGCGCGCGGCCCAGAGCAGCCCGCCCTTCGACGGGAACTCGCCGAGCTGGGTGCCGCGCTCGGTGATGGCCGCCCACGTGCCATCGCTCGCCTTGATCCTCACGGCGGACCAGTAGAGGTACGCGCCGCCCTGGAACACGAGGAGCTTCGGCACCGAGGCGGAGTAGAGGTACCCGTCGTTGAGCGACTGGTTGCCGAGGATCGCCACGTCCGTGCGCGCCGGGTCCATGACCCACGTGGACGTGCTGAGCGGACCGACGCACGCCGACGCGGTGCCGGCGCCGACGATCGAGCCGCCGCACTCGCCCGCGACCCAGAGCTCGCCTCCGTACGAGACGATCGTCGCGTCGTAGTACGTGCTCAGGCTGTTGCCGCCCGAGATGGCGACGCTGCCCGCGCGCGTGTCGAAGATCATGTTGTCGAAGGTCAGGCGGTGGCTCGTCCAGTCGACCGACCAGCGCGCGAGCGACCAGCTCGACGTGTTCGTGCACGTGTTGTTGTAGCGACCGATGACGTGCGTGGCGTCGCCCGGGATCTGCGCGAAGGGCCCCTCGTTGCAGTTGCGCTGGCCGTTCGCGTCCCACACCGTGATCTGGAACGTGCCCATCTGCCCGAGGTACGACTCGCTCGTGCCGATGGCCGGCGTCGCGGTCGACTCGGGTGGCGCGTTCGGCGCGACGAAGACCTCTCCGTCGCTCGCGGCCATCCAGTATCCGTAGACGTTGCCGCTCGTCGTCATGCCGACGACGGGCGCGCTCGAGTCGTGCAGCGCGTTCGACGCGTAATAAGTGCTGCTGCCGAAGGTGAAGATGCCGCCGTCGGCGCCCACGAGCCAGTAGCCCTTCCCCTGCGGGTTGGCCGCGACGCCGACGATGTTGCTCACCGAGACGCCCTGCCCCGGGAGCGAGCCTTCGAACGGCGCGCCACCGAGGGCGAAGACGCCGCCGTCGGCTCCGACCAGCCAGTAGCCCGGGCCGGACGGGTTGGCGGCGATGCCGACGACGTCGCTCACGCCCGTGGCGGACCAGGGTCCCGGCGCCCCGCCGAGGGCGTACACCGTGCCGTCCTTGCCTGCGAGCCAGTAGCCCTGCCCGGCGGGGTTCGCTGCGATCCCGACGATGTCGCTCACCTTGACGCCGTTGCCGGGCAGCGAACCACCGAAGTTGGCGCTCCCGAACGTGAAGACGCCGCCGTCGGCCCCGACGAGCCAGTGCCGGCGGGGTCCGTGGCGATGCCGACGACGTCGTTCACGCCCTTGCCGCCGAGCGACCCGTAGAAGGTGGCATCGCCGTACGTGAAGACGCCGCCGTCGCGGGCGACGAGCCAGTAGCCGCGCCCCGATGCGGTCGCCGCGGCGCCGACGACGGGCGCCGCGCTGACGCCGGTCGCGTTGCCGTGAAAGAGCGCCGGGCACCGGCCGTTGGCGGTCGGCGGGATCGGGAATCCCCCGCAGCAGAGCTGGCCACCCGCGATCGTCGTCCCATCGGATTGGCCGGCGCACGACACGAGGCCTCCGTCGGAGTGAGCGGTCGCGTCGGAGGCGCCTGCGTCGCTCGAGGCATCGTCGCGCCCGCCCGCGTCGTCCCCGGGGGCCGTCGAATCGGCGAGCCCGGCCTCGACATCGGCGTCGGCGCCGCCCGTCGACGAGCTCGCCGCCGACGAGCCGCAAGCCGCCAGAACGCCGATGCCGACGAGGACCGCAAGCCGGGCTCCGAGCCACACGGCGACCGAGGGATGCATCCTACCCGACATGGAACGCCATCGGGCACCGGCATTCAATCCGCCCGGCGCGCGCCACGCGCTTGCCCGGCGGCATCGCCTCCCGGTCGGTCAGCACGTCGCCCGCGCAGCGCGGGCGCTCACGAGCGCTGGAATCAACGGCGCTTCCGTGCGACGACGGTCGCGCTTCGACAAGAAAGTCGGCGAGCGTGTCGGCCCGGCGCGTGCTCGTTCGTCCTCGGATCGAACCCCGGAAAGAGGACCCCATGAAATACCTGACGTTCATCCGCCATTCCGAGAAGTACCGCGAGTCCAGCCCCCCCGCCGCGCTGATGAAGGCGATGGGCGAGTTCGTGCAGAAGTCGATGAAGGACGGCACGCTGGTCGACACGGGCGGGCTGCTGCCGAGCAAGGAGGGCGCCCGCGTGCGGCTCGCCGGCGGCAAGCTCACCGTGACCGACGGCCCGTTCACCGAGAGCAAGGAGGTCATCGGCGGCTGGGCGATCATCAACGCGAAGTCGAAGGAAGAGGCGATCCGCATCGCGACCGAGTTCATGGAGCTGCACCACCGGCACTGGCCCGAGTTCGAGGGCGAGTCCGAGGTGCGGCCGATGTTCGAGCCGGGCATGGGTCCGTAGCCCGCTCGGGGCGACGCGATCACTTCACGTCATCGAAGGAGGCCCATGGCAATCGAACACGCGTCGGAAGATCCGCGCGTTCCTCTGGTACGCCAGGGAGGCGGACGAGGCCGCGAAGTTCTACGCGTCCATCTTCCCCGACTCGCGCGTGGATCGCGTCGTGGCGCTGCAGAGCGAGACGCCGAGCGGGTCGCCGGGCTCGGTCGAGGTGGTCGAGTTCACGCTGTTCGGCCTGCGCTTCCAGGCCACGGGGCCGAGGAGAACGACGGCCGCGAGGAGCCCCAGCTTCGCTCGCGACACCGGTGCGACCTGCATGTCCCGTGGTACGGCCCCGCTTGCGGCGAGCTTCCCGGGGTACGGCGCCTCAGCGCCGGAAGAGCTGCACGAGCTCGCGCACCGTCCCGGAGCTTCCGAACCATCCGACGGCCGCGCCGAGCACGAGCACCGCGAGCACGATGAGGAAGGACACGCGCGCGGGCGGCGCCGGTTTCTCGCGCCACGTCTGCGGGTTCTTGCGCAGGAGGCGTTTGGCGAGAACCAGCGCGACCGGGCTCTCCGAAGCGACGCCCAGCAGGCCCGCCATGCAGCGGATGGCGATCTCGTTGCCCGCGCCCGCGTCCTCCTCGGACGCCGACTCGTGGTGGGCCAGCGCGAAGAGCAGACCGAGGTTGGGCGGCAGGAATCCCGCCTTGTCCATCGGCCCGAGCTGCTTGCTCACGTTCGCCCAGTCGCCTCGGGCCACGAGCGGCTCGACCGCCTCGAGGCGCGGGTCCAAGCTGGTGACGCTCCGGGCGCCGCGCTCCGGATCGGGCGCGCTGCGCTCGGCCGGCGGGGCGGTGCGCCCCGAGTCGACGACGTCGCGCTCGGGCGGATCCGAATCGGGATCGACGCGCGGATCGGGCCTCCTGACCATCCTCGGGTGGATCCTCCCACGTCGCGCAGATTTCCCCAAATTCGCTTGGCGCTGGGCCGGTGTGGGCGCGGGGTCGCCTCGGGTTACGCTCCTCGACTCGTGAGCCGCGCCACCTCCGCACCCGACTCGTTCACGTTCAAGGCCACCATCGGCCGAACGTGGCTCCTCTACACGGTCGACGTCCCCGAGCGCGTGAGCCGCTCCCTCGGGCGCGGGAAGATTCCGGTCGTCTTCACGCTCGGCGGCTCGTCGCCGCGCAAGACGACGCTCGCGCCGAAGGCAGGGGGCGGGCACCGGCTGCACGTGCACGGCCAGGCGCGACGCGAGGCCGGGGCCGAGGACGGAGACCGGGGCACGATCGTGCTCTGGCGCGACCTCGATCCCGGCGGCCCCGAGCCGCCGCCCGATCTGGCCGATGCGCTGCGCGAGATGGACGTGCTCGACACGTTCCGATCGATGGGCCCGGCGATGCAGCGCGAGCTCGTCGCGTACGTCGAGAAGGCGAAGCGCGAGGACACACGGCGCAAGTACGTCGCGCGCGTGGTCGAGCGGGCCTGCGCCGAACGTGAACGGCGGCTCGATCGGGAGCTACGACGACGCTGACGGTCGCGGCGTCAAGCATTTTCCGAGCGCTCCCATCAAAAAGCTGGACCGTCAGCGCCTCGCCGATGGTAGGGTCCCGGCCCTCCGTTTCCCCCGAGGATCACCGATGGCTTCCAAGAAGACCTCCAGCAAGGCCGCCGCTGCGAAGACCCCCGCCAAGAAGGCCATGAGCAAGGCGGATTTCGTGCGCGCTCACGCCAACCTGTCGCCCAAGGACATCGTCGCCAAGGCGAAGGAGCAGGGCATCAAGATCGGCGTGCCCTACGTGTACAACGTCCGCGCCTACGACAAGGCGGGTCGGACCAAGGGCGTCGGCATGGCCGCCCGTCGCGGAGGATCGAGGATCGGGCCCGCGGTCGGCAGGCCGATCGCGACCAGCTCGTCGGCCGAGGCGCTGCTCAAGGCGGTCGCCGCCGAGATCGGGCTGGCGCGCGCCATCGAGGTCCTGCAGGGCGAGCGGGCGCGGGTCCACGCCGTCCTCCGCGGCTGACGGCGACTCCATCGCGCCCGTGGCCGACGTCGGGCGCCGCGCATCCGCTCAGCTGCTACGGCGGCCGCCCTGGTAGCTCGGACCGAGCTTGCTCGCGTCGCCGCCCGCCAGCTGGCGCACGAGCTCGTCGGTCACGTAGTCGAAGCTCGCGCGCACCGTCTCCGGGACGCGTTTCTCGAAGAGCGCGAACGACTGATCGATCGGCTCTTTGAGATGCGCGTAGAGGTCGGAAGCCGCGAGCCCATCGGCGACGAGCTTCTCGTTGTACAGCTTGATCTCGGAGACGAGCAGGCGCGCGAGCTTGCGGGCGCTCTTGTGCTGCGGGTCCTCGGCTTCGAGCGCGGTGGAGGGTGAAGGGGCGGCGGCAGGCCGGGCCGCGAGCGCCGGCTTCGCTGCGGGTGCGAGTGCGGGCGCGGCCGCCGGCGCGGGGGAAGGGGCGGGCGCAGCCGCCGCCTTCACTGCGGGTTGGGGCTTGGGCGGGGACGCAGGCTTGAAGACGGGCGCCGGTGCTGGCGCCGGGGACGCCTTCACCGCGGGCTCGGGTTTGGGCGCGGGAGCAGGCCTGAAAACGGGCGCCGGTGCTGGCGCCGGGGACGCCTTCGCCGCGGGCTCGGGTTTGGGCGCGGGAGCAGGCTTGAACGCGGGCTTGGGCGCTGGCGCCGCTGCGGGCGAGGCAGCCGGCGTGACCACGGGTTCGGGCTTGGGCCCGAGATCGAGGTCGAGCTCGAGCTTGGGCGCCGAGGTGGGCTCCGGTTTCGGCTCAGGTTTGGGCGCGGCTTTGGGCTCGTGCGCCGGCGCGGGCTTCGGCGCGGCCGCTGCGGGGGACGGCGGGACGGGCGTTGCCGGTACCGGCGTCGGAACGGCCTCGCGGAGCTCGGCGACGGCCGCGGGCGGCGGCCGCACCGTCTCGCGCTCCTCGGCTTTCGCCGGCAGCTTCTTCTCGTCCGCGTCTGCGTCCTCGCGCGCGTCGTCGTCCTCGTCCTCCTCGTCCTCCTCCTGCTTCTCCGTGGTGGGAGGCTCGGGGAACGCGAGTCTCTCCACCGCGAGCGGCTTGACCTCCTCGACGGCGGGCTTGGCCTCCTCGGCCGGGCGTGGCTCCGCGGCGGTCCGGTCCTGCAGCTCCGCGGTGATCGTGCGCTCTTCCTTCGGCGGCTCCGGCGACGCAGGCTCCTCGGCGGGCTCCTCCGCCTCCGGCTTGGAGCGGCGCGACGGGCGCGCAACCAGCCGGACGAGGAGCACGAACGCGAGGAAAGCGGCCAGGCCGATGGCGACGGTTTCGGTGGGCGGCATCGTGCCTCGCCAGAATAGGCCAGGTCACGCCGCGCGCGGGAGGCCTTCCCGGTCGCGACCCTGCTCAGATCCGCGCACGTCGGGCGACACGTCGGCGCAGGCGCAGCACGGCGCCGAGCACGAGCGCGACTCCGAAGCCGCCCGCCCACGGTGGCGCACCGGTGCCCGACGGGCCCGTGCCGATGCTGCAGCCGCCCGTGCTGCCCGTGCCGGACCAGCCCTGGCCGGCTCCGCCCTCGCCGCCGGCGTCGGCATCACCCGCAGCGCCGCCGTCGTCACCGCTGCCTGGCGATCCCACCCCGCCGTCATCGCCGGGCACCCCGGCATCGAGCGGCGCGCCCGGCGGCACGACGACCAGGTGCACCTTGAGGAAGCCGTCGGGCGGGCCGCCGCCGGTCGGCATGTCGGCGAACCAGGTGACGTTCTCCTCGACGAGGCCGAACTCGACCTCCGTGTCGCCGACCGTGTTGGCGTCGAGCGTCACGTCGAAGCGTCCCACGGATCCAGGCGGCACGTCGGCGCTGACGGTCGAGATGCGCGTGGGCGACAGCCATGAGGGGTCGGCGAACGGCGAGGGCTTGTCGCGCGGGATGGGCGCGAGCTTGGTCACGCCCGCCTTCCACGTCTGCGTGCCGGTGTTCGTCAGCTCGATGTAACCGCTCGCGACGTCGCCCTGATGCACGGTGAGCGGCGTCGGCGACAACGGGAACGACTGATCCTTGAAGGTGCCGCGGTACTGCGGCGCGACCACCTGGATCTTCACCTCGAGATCGCTGTCGGGCGGCCCGCCCTGGCCCGGATCGCTGAACCAGGCCACGCCCTCCTGCACGACCCCGAAGTGTTCGTCGTACAGGCCCGGCGCGCTCGGCGCGGCCAGGTCGAACGTGAACTTGTACGTGCCCCCGGGCGCCACCGTGCCGCTGACCTCCGAGGGGCGGTTGTCGGCGACCCAGGTGCCGTCGGCGAACACACTCTTGCGGTCGCGCGGCTCCGTCGTGCCGATGCGGGTGCTGGAGTCCCACGTCTTCGTCCCGATGTTCTTCAGCTCGATGTACGACGGGATGACCTGCCCCTCGACCATCGTCATCGTCATCGTCGCCAGCGGGAAGCTCTGGCTGACGAACTGCGCGCCGTACGGATACGACGGCGGCTGGCAGAGGGGGAGCACCTGCTGCGCGTACGCGATCCGCTGCGACTGATCGCACGTTCCGCAGCCCTCGAAGTCGTTCTGGAAGGCGACGGTCGCGTCGGTGATGTTGGTCGACGCCTTGAGCGTGCCCAGTCCGTAGCCGGAGAACGTGGTCAGCTCGTACCAGATGAAGTCGAGCTGCAGCTGAAGCGACCAGACGTTCTGGCCCGTCGTGCCGGCATACCAGACCGCGTTGTCGCTGGCGTCGGTGTCCCAGCGCCCGCCGACCGACCACTGCGCGATGCCGCGTCCCGGCCCGCCCCCGTACTGCACGGCGTTCGGATCGACGCCTGACTCCTGATCGAGGTTGCCGACGATGCCCGCGGCCTGGAAGTTCTGAAGCCCCTTGGCCATGAAGTAGTTGCAGGCCGTCTGGTCGTTCGGGAACGTGAAGACGTCGATCGGCGCCTGGTCCTGTCCGACGGGCTCGCCCGACCCGGCGTCGCCGCAGCCGGAGAGCGCGAGGCACAGCCCCAGCGCCAAGGTGAGCCCGAGGGCGACAAGGGACCACCGTCGAGGGGTGGCGAGGGGTCTCTCACGGGAGGCGGCGGCGAGCGGGGCGGAGGGCATCGGCGTGGGCCTTCGCAACGGTCGTGCCTTCGTTTCCGCCTTCGTTCTCGCGGACATCGCCGTGGGTCGCGGATGGACCACCCGCGGCGGCTCGCGAACGGGCGCGCGTGGCCGCGAGTCGCGGGGCGGCGGCGCTACCTGCGCTGGCGCGCAGGAGGTAAGCTGTCAGGGCGGCGTGATCCAACGGAAGGTCCAAACCCAGGGCGCCCCCGACGGGGAGGGGCATTCGCCGGCCAGCGGCATCTCGGCCGCCGGACCGTTTTCGCCGGGGAGCATCATCGGCGGCAAGTACCTCGTCGAGGACGTCATCGGCGAAGGTGGGCTCGGCGTCGTAGTCAGGGCGAAACACCTGCAGCTCGATCAGCCGGTCGCCATCAAGCACCTCAAGCCGTTCGCCGTGTCGCACGGCGCGGTGGTGGAGCGCTTCATGCGCGAGGCGCGCCTGGCGGCGAAGATCAAGACCGAGCACGCGGTGAAGGTGCACGACGTCGACGCCGTCGAGAGCGGCGTGCCTTACATGGTCATGGAGCTGCTCGAGGGGCGCGACCTCGATCAGCTCGTCTCCCAGTCGCCGCTGCCGATCGACGTGGCCATCGACTACGTGCTGCAGGCCTGCGAGGCGCTGGCGGAGGCGCACGCGGCGGGCATCGTGCACCGCGACCTGAAGCCGGCGAACCTGTTTCTCGCGTCGCGCCCGGGCAACTCCTCGATCGTCAAGGTTCTCGACTTCGGCATCTCGAAGCTGGCGTCGCAGGATCGCTCGGACCGCCGCGTCACGCGCATCGACGAGCGCGTCGGCACGCCCGTGTTCATGTCGCCCGAGCAGCTGCAGGCGGCGCCGGACGTCGACGCGCGCTCGGACATCTGGTCGCTGGGGGTCGTGCTCTTCGAGCTGGTCACGGGCAAGCTGCCCTTCGACGCGCCGGACCTGCCCCAGCTGTGCGTCGCGATCCTGACGAAGCCCCCGGTGCCGCTGGCCGTCTTGCACGCGGACGCGCCCGACGAGCTGGATGCGGTCATCACGCGCTGTCTGCAGAAGGACCGCAGCAAGCGCTATCAGAACATCGCCGAGCTCGCGCAGGATCTCGCTCAGATCTGGCAAGGGGACTCGCCGTCGCGCGTCATGCAGATTGCCCGCGTCATCGGCGAGGCCGGGCAGAAGATCTCGCCGCCGACGCCGTTCCCGGGATCCATCGAGATCCCTGCACTGACTCGGACGCGGACCTCGACGTCGACCTCGACCTCGACCTCGTCCGCTTCCTCGCGCCCTCCCACCGCCGTCGTCGTCGACGGAGACGAGGCGCCGCTCGATCCAGCGGTGGCGGCCGACGATCCCGTGGTCGCGGTGTTCTCCGACGCCGCGGGGGTCGAGGTCGACGAGATGCAGTTCGTGTCGATCGACGAGGCGTACGAGTACGCGGCGTCGCTCGAGGACGGGATCGTGCGCTGCGATCTCTACGACGAGTTCGCGGGCGTGCGCGGGCGGCTGCGCGTGACCTACCTGCGCAAGCCCGAGACGGGGCACTGGGTACCCCTGCTGCCGCGCTGAGTCGGCAGGAGCGCTGCCGCCGAGGCGAGACGCGCCGCTGGTACGCCCGATGCACGCCTGCCGTATCGGGCGCGCGAGGCATGCCATGACCGCTCCGGAACAGGCTGCAGCGCCTCAACCGCTGCACGACCCGAACGCATCTCGACGATTGATCGAGCGATGGCTGCGCGAACACGGGAACATCGTCCAGCTGCTCGTGCTCATCGAGTCCCAGCTGGCCGCGCTGCAGGCCGGCGACGACACCGACGACGAGCTGATGCTCGACGCGATGACGTATCTGACCGACTTCGTGGACGGGTTCCATCAGTCGCTGGAGGAGCTGGCGCTCGAGGCAGCCATCGGGCGCGAGCCGCGCCTGCGCAACGTGCAGCAGGAGCTCGAGACGCAGCACGCGCGCATCCGCGAAATTGGCGCCTGGGTGCGCGAGGCGCTCGAGCGCGCGCTGATGGATGAGCCGGTACGCAAGCAGGATCTGGCGCGCGCCGGCTTCGCGTACACGGCCGAGATGCGATCGAACATGCGCCTCGAAGAGGCGAGCGTGTTCCCGGCGCTCGAGCGGGCGGTCGACGCGACGACGTGGGGCCGGCTCGCGGCGAAGCTGAGCGAACACCCGGATCCGCTGTTTGGCGAGGTCGTGCACGAACGCTACGCGACTCTGTTTCGGGAGCTCGCACGCCGCTTCGGCCTCGAGTGAGCTCAGCGCCACCGGAAAAATTCACTTACACGGTATCCGCTCGCTTCGCTGCGGAGTGCGCATTTGACCGGCGCATCCGGCCGGTACAGAGATGGTGGCGATGCGCAACGTCGTCGCCCTCATCGCGATTTCCAGCTTGTGCGCGGGCTACCTCGCCTGCAGCTCGAACGGCTCAACCCCCGCAGAGTGGGGCGACGACGGTGGCTCCGCCAGTGGGAGCAGCGGATCCGGCGGCAGCTCGGGCAGCAGCTCGGGAGGGAGCTCCGGATCGTCCAGCGGCAGCTCCAGCGGCGGATCGAGCGGCGGCAGCTCCGGCAGCAGCTCCGGCGGCGGGTGCACGACCAACAACGGCCCCATCACCGGCAGCGTCGGCGCCAGCGGCGGCTCGATCTCGCGCCTGGTCTTCGCGGTCGTCGGCGACACGCGGCCGCCGAACGAGGACGACGTGGGCGGCTACCCGACCGACGTCATCACCAAGATCTACCAGGACATCCAGGCCCTGACGCCGCGACCGCCCCTCTCGCTCGCAACGGGCGACTACCAGTTCTCGTCGACCGGCGACAACTCGGGCGCATCGCAGCAGATCTCTCTCTACATGCAGGCGCGCCAGGCTTACTCGGGCGCGTTCTTCCCGGCCATGGGAAACCACGAGTGCGGCGTCGCGACCGGGTGCAGCGGATCGACCGACTGCAACTGCGTGGCCGGCCAGGGCGGGACCGGCACGGCGAACCTGCAAGCGTTCATGAGCGGGATGGTCCAACCGCTCGGGCAGACGAACCCCTACTACTCCATCAACGTCAACTCGACGGACAACTCGTGGACGGCCAAGTTCGTCGTCACAGCGGCCAACGCGTGGGACAGCACGCAGCAGGCGTGGCTCCAGAACGTGATGGCGCAGAAGACGACGTACACGTTCGTCGTGCGCCACGAGCCGTCGGACTCCACCACGCCGCCGCCGGGCGTCGCGGGGGTCGACGCGATCCTCACGCAGTACCCGTACACGCTGCTCCTCACCGGGCACAATCACGACTACGGCCACTGGACGAGCTACCTCGGCACCCCCGCGTGCGGCTCGAACTGCCCGCCGGCGTCGCGCGAGGTGGTGATCGGAAACGGGGGCGCGCCGCTCTCGAGCTCGAAGTACGATTATGGCTACGCGGTCTTCAGTCAGCGCTGCGACGGCGCGATCGTGGCCGACGAGTACGACTACATGACCAACGTGGCGGACAGCTATTTCCACTTCGTCATTACCGCCGACGGGACGATCACGAAGTAGCGAGCGCTTCCAGCACGAGCGTTCGACTTTTCCGCTGGCGATCACCCGGCCCGGCGACCGAAGATGCGCGCCGCTCTCCGGAGGCTCGCTCATGCGTACCGTATTCGGGTTCGTCCTGGCGCTCGCCGTGCTCGTCCTCTCCGCGCCGGCGCACGCGATGACGGTCGACGAGATCGTCGCGCGCAACGTCGACGCGCGCGGCGGCGAGGCCAAGCTTCGCGCCATCCGGTCGCTGCGCCTCACCGGGAAGGCGCGCTTCGGCGACGGCGACACCATCGAGGCAGCCTTCGCGACCGAGGACGAGCGGCCCGGCCGGGTGCGCACCGAGATCACCTTCCAGGGTCTCACCGGCGTCGATGCCTACGACGGGCACGACGCGTGGCGCACGCAGCCGTGGGAAGGGCGTCGGGACCCGTTCCGCCTCTCGGCCGACGAGACGAAGCCGCTCGCCCACGACGCCGACCTCGACGGGCCGCTGGTCGACTGGCGCGCCAAGGGCCACCGCGTCGAGTACCTCGGCACCGAGGCGATCGACGGAACGCACGCGCAGAAGCTGCGCGTGACGCTCGCCGACGGCGACGTCGAGGTCCACTACCTCGATCCCGACTCGTTCCTCGAGATCCGCGTCGACACCACCCACCACGTGCGCGGCGTCGAGGAGGTGAACGAGACCGATCTGGGCGACTACGAGCAGGTCGCCGGCGTGTGGATCCCGTTCTCCATCGCGTCCGGGCGCAAGGGCGGCCCCAAGACGTCGCACATCCAGATCGAGCACGCCGAGGCGAACGTCGCGATCGACGACGCCGTCTTCCACTTCCCGGCCGCGGGCACGCGAGTCGTGCGCACGATCTTCGCCGCCCCGAACGCGCCCGCGCCCATCGCCAGCGCCCCGGCCACGAAGTCCACGGGCGCGCCCGTCGTCGACAGCGGCGTCATCTCCGGCCTCGGTGCGCGCAACATCGGATCGGCCGCGATGAGCGGGCGCATCTCGGCCGTCACCGGCTACAACGTCAACGGCAAGACGACGCTCTACGTCGGCTCGGCCTCGGGCGGCGTGTGGAGGTCGAACGACGGCGGCACCACCTTCGAGCCGATCTTCGACAAGGAGCCCGTGCAGTCGATCGGCGCCATCGCCGTCGACCCGGAGAACTGGAAGAACGTCTGGGTCGGCACCGGCGAGTCGTGGACGCGCAACACGGTCTCGATCGGCAACGGCATCTACAGGTCGACCGACGGCGGCGAGACGTGGACGAACGTCGGCCTGCCCGAGTCCGAGCGCATCGTTCGCATCATCGTCCACCCGCGCGACGGCAACACCGTCTACGCGTGCGTGCCGGGCAAGCTGTGGAGCGACAGCCCCGATCGCGGCGTCTACAAGACGACCGACGGCGGCAAGACGTGGAGCCTGGTCCTCGAGGGCCCCAACCTGTCGACGGGCTGCTCGGGGCTGACGATGGACCCGAAGAACCCGGACGTCCTGCTCGCGGGGCTCTGGGACTTCCGCCGCAAGGGGTGGACCTTCCGCTCCGGCGGCGACAGCCCCGACGCGCCGAGCGGCAGCGCGCTGTACCGCACCGCCGACGGCGGAAGGACCTGGACGCAGCTCACGGCGACGTCGAACAAGGGGCTTCCCGCCGGCCCCTGGGGCCGCACCGAGGTGGAGATCGCCCCCTCCGATGCGCGCGTCGTGTACGCGCTCATCGAGTCCAAGGACTCCGCGCTCTACCGCTCCGACGACGGTGGGGCGACGTGGGAGCGGCGCGACGACAGCCAGAACGTGGTCTGGAGGCCGTTCTACTTCGGCCGCCTCGTCGTCGACCCGCTCGTGGCCGACCGCGTCTTCAAGCCCGACCTCGATCTCATCGTCAGCGAGGACGGCGGACGGAGCTTCGCGCGCACCGGCGGCGGCGCGCACGGCGACTGGCACGACCTATGGATCGATCCACACAACCCGGCGCACATCGTCGGCGGCGACGACGGCGGCCTTTGGATCTCGTGGGACGGCGGCAGCCGCTGGTGGAAGTGCAACAACCTGCCGGTGTCGCAGTTCTATCACGTGAGCGTCGACGATCAGGATCCGTACAAGGTCTACGGCGGCCTGCAGGACAACGCCGCGTGGGTCGGTGACTCGGCGTATCCGGGCGGCATCACCAACTCGCGCTGGGAGAACCTGTACAACGGCGACGGGTTCTGGATGCTCGTCGACCCGAGCGACTCGAGGTACGTGTACGCCGAGTCGCAGGGCGGTTACATCGGCCGCGTCGACCGTCAGACGCACGCCACTCGCGACATCCAGCCCAAGGCTCGTTACAAGGAGAAGCTTCGCTTCAACTGGAACACGCCGATCCTCGCGAGCCCCACCCACAAGGGCACCATCTACATCGGCGCCCAGTTCCTGTTCCGGTCGCGCGACCGCGGCGACACCTGGGAGCGCATCTCGCCGGATCTGACGACCAACGATCCGCAGAAGCAGAAGCAGGAGGAGTCGGGCGGCGTGACGGTCGACAACTCGTCGGCCGAGATGCACACGACCATCTACTCGATCAGCGAGTCGCCGAAGGACGGGAACCTCATCTGGGTCGGCACCGACGACGGCAACCTGCAGATCACGCGCAACGGCGGCAAGACGTGGACGAACGTCGTGTCGAACGTGCCCGGCCTGCCGAAGTACTCGTGGGTGAGCTGGGTCGAGGCGAGCCGCTTCGACGCGGGCACGGCGTACGCCGCGTTCGACCGGCACACGTTCGGGGACATGACGCCGTGGGTCTACGAAACGACCGACTACGGCAAGACGTGGACGCGCATCGTGAGCCCCGAGAAGGGGGTGCGCGGCCATGCGCACGTCATCAAGGAGGACACGGTCAAGCCGCACCTGCTGTTCCTCGGTACGGAGATGGGCCTGTGGATCTCGATCGACGGCGGCGCCACCTGGGCCGAGTTCAAAGGGGGCGACTTCCCGAACGTACCGGTCCGCGACCTGCAGGTGCATCCGCGCGACAACGACCTGGTGCTCGCCACCCACGGGCGCGGCATCTGGATCGTCGACGATCTGACGCCGCTGCGCGCGCTGACGACCGACGCCCTCGCGCGTGGCGTCGCCTTCCTGCCCGACCGACCCGTGCAGCAGCGCATGCCGGCGCAGGGCGGCTGGGCCGAGGGCGACGCGAGCTTCAGCGGGCAGGACCCGGCCTCGGGCGCGATGATCACGTACTACCAGCGCACGCGTCACGTGTACGGGCCGCTGGGGATCCAGGTGCTCGACCCGGCGGGCAAGGTGGTCGACACCCTCCAGGCGAGCAACCGGCGCGGGATCAACCGCGTGTTCTGGTCGATGCGCGTCGAGCCGCCGCGCGTGCCGCGGGCGGCACAGGTGGCGTACAACGCGACGCAGGGGCCGCGCGTGCTGCCGGGGACGTACACCGTGCGGATGACGAGCGGCGGGCAGACGGTCGACGAGAAGATCGACGTGCGGCTCGATCGGCGCGCGCCGTACACGCCGGCCGATCGCAAGGCGGACTTCGACGCGTCGATGCGAGCGCGCGCGCTGTTCGGCGCGATGAGCGCGCTGGTCGACCGCATCGACACGGCGCACGCCGCGGCCCAGGATCGGCGCAAGGCGCTCCCGCAAGGCGACGCGCTGGCGGGGAAGCTCGAGAAGCTGGCGCAGAAGCTCGAGGAGGAGAAGAAGGAGATCGTCGCAACGAAAGAGGGGGGCGCGATCACGGGCGAGGAGCGCATCCGCGAACACCTCGATCAGCTGTATGGCGCGTTCATCCAGTGGGAGGGCCGGCCGGCGCGCTACCAGCTGGAGCGGCTCGATGCCCTCGAGCGCGAGCTGAAGGACGTGGCCACGAGCTTCGACGCGACGGCGAAGCAGGACATCGAGCCGATCGCGAACGAGCTGAAGAGCCGCAAGCTGGACCCGATCCCGACGACGGCGCCGTCGCCGCAGGCGCGCAATGACGAGGACGTCGACGGGAGCGGCCCGGGGGTGGCCGCGGCGCTGAGCTGCCTTCAGGAGCGAGGCGCGGCCTCGTGCGAACGGGCGGAGCGCGCGGCAGAAGAAGCGCGGGAGGCGCGGCACGAGAGGGAGTGAGAGACCTCCCCTCGTCAGTGCGCGCCCTCCGGTGCCGCCACGGCTGCGCGCCCGGCCGCCGCCCTCGCCTGCCCCAGCTCCTTCAGCTCCGACTCGATGTCGGCGAGCATCTTCTCGTCGTCGCCGTCCCCGCCGTCCGCCTTCCGTAGCTGCCGCCGCAGCCGGCGGGCGCGGCCGCCGAATCGCCACGCACGGGCGGGCGTCAGCGTCGGCATGCGCAGAGCTCGCGCACGATGCGCACCGCCTCGGGCACGGCGCTCTCGACGGGTGCGCTCAGCCCGATGCCTTCCTCGAGCGTCTCCGGCTCGCAGCCGACGACGCGCACGCCGTCGACGCGGGCACCGAGCTCGCGCGCGATGCGCAGGATGGCCGCGGGGCCCAGGCCGTGGGCGTCGGGCGCGGTGGGCTCGCCGACGCCCGATACGTCGGGCTCGATGACGAAGAGCGTGCCGGCGGGCGCGCCGCGCGCCACGGCGTCGACGAGGACCACGCGGTCGTAGCCTTCGAACAGCTCGTAGGCGAGGTGGAGCGCGCGCACGCCGAAGTCCGCGACCCGCACGCCCTCCGGGAGCGCGGTGGCGCTCACTCTGCGCGCCACCTCGACGCCGAAGCCGTCGTCGCCGAGCAGGACGTTGCCGAGCCCCGCCACGAGCACCCGCCGGGTCACGGCGACGGCATCCTTCCGCTCGCCGCTCATCCCGGCCCCACCTCGCGCACCTGCTGCTCGAGCCACGCGCACCAGGCGTCCATCCCCTGCCCCGTCGTGGCCGAGAGCGGCAGCACGGTCGACGTCGGCCGGACGCTGCGCGCGTGGGCGATGCAGCGGTCGAGGTCGAACCGGAGGTACGGCAGAAGGTCGGTCTTGGTGAGCACCACCACGTCGCTGGCGCGGAACACGTGCGGGTATTTCAGGGGCTTGTCCTCACCCTCGGTCACCGACAGCGCCACCACCTTGGCGCGCTCGCCGAGATCGAAGAGCGCGGGGCAGACGAGGTTTCCGACGTTCTCGACGACCACCATCGACCGCGGCGGGGGGTCGAGATCCTCGAGGGCATGGCCGACCGAGTGAGCGTCGAGGTGACAGCCGGTGCCGGTGTTCAGCTGCAGCGCGCGGATGCCGGCGGCGCGCACGCGCGCGGCGTCTCGCTCGGTCTCCTGGTCGCCCTCGAGGACCGACAGCGCCAGCTTGCCGCCGAGCGCCCTGGCGGTCGCTTCGAGCAGCGTCGTCTTGCCCGAGCCCGGCGAGCCGAGCAGGTTGATCGCGACGATGCCACGCCCCGCGAGCCACGCCCGGTTGGCGCGCGCGTGCTGCGCGTTCTTCTCGAGCACCTCGCGTTCGAGGCGCAGCGTGCGGCTTCGCGCCGCGTCGTCGTGACGGTGCTCGTGTCGGTGCTCGTGCACGCGCTCGTGCCCCCCCTTCCCGCCGCATCCACATGTCGCGCACACGTCAGATCACCTCCACCTCGCGGATTCGAAGCTCCTGGCCCGGCGTCTCGACGATGGCGAGCTCGGCTCCCTCGAGCGGCGTTTGCCGCGCGCAAAGCTCGAAGCACGCACGCACGGCGTCGGGCGCCACCGCCGTCATCGCGCCGATCTCGAGCACGATGCGCACCACGCGGGCGTCACCGACGTTCTCGCGCACGCAGTCGACGAGGCTCTCCGTGATGGCCAGCTCGTGCATCGGCGTTCCCCACCGGGCTCGTGTACGCATTCGATCGACAACGCATCGATGCGCGCTAGGAGAACGCGAATGTAGATCCGCGATGCGGATCCGCCAGCACGAGGCGTCGACGAGACATGCAAGCGAGCGGAGGACAAGCGAGCGCGGCGCGCACGCGACGCGCGATACGTGTGCATGGTGCCGTCCAGGGCGTCGGCTTTCGTCCCGCCGTGTACCGCATGGCGCGCGACGCCCGCCTCGCGGGCTTCGTGCGCAACGACTCGGAGGGCGTGTGGATCGAGGTCGAGGGGGACGGCGATGCGCTCACGCGCTTCACCGACGCGATCGTTCGCGACGCCCCCCCGCTCGCGCGCATCGCCGGCATCGAGGTGGTGGAGCTCGCGCCGCGCGGCGAGCAGGAGTTCGTGGTGCTGGGCAGCGCCACGGGCGCGTTCACGCGCGCGATCGTGCCGGCGGACGCAGCCACGTGCGACGCGTGCCTGTGGGAGCTGCTCGACCCGCGCGACCGCCGTCATCGCTACCCATTCATCAACTGCACCGACTGCGGGCCGCGGTTCACCGTCGTGCGCGACGTCCCCTACGATCGCGTCAAGACGACGATGGACGTCTTCGTCATGTGCGCGCGCTGCCGCGCCGAGTACGAGGATCCCTCCAACCGTCGCTTCCACGCCGAGGCCAACGGCTGTCCCGAGTGCGGGCCGCGCGTGGCGCTCGTCGAGGGCGGACGTCGCGTCGCCGAGGGGGACGAGGCCATCGTCGCCGCCGTCGAGCGCCTCGGCGCCGGCGCGATCGTCGCCATCAAGGGCCTGGGCGGCTACCAGCTCGCGGTCGACGCGGCGGACGACGCGGCCGTGCGGCGCCTGCGCGACCGCAAGCGTCGCCCCCACAAGCCGTTCGCCGTCATGGCCCGCGACCTCGGCGCCGTCGCGGCGGTCGTCGACGTCGAGGACCCGGCGCGCGAGGCGCTGCGCTCGCCCGCACGCCCCATCGTGCTCCTGCCGACGCTGTCGCGCGCGGTCGCGCCGTCCGTGGCTCCGGCGCTCCGCGAGCTCGGCGTGATGCTGCCCACGACGCCGCTGCATCACCTGCTGTTCGACGGCGGCCCTCCGCTGCTCGTGATGACCAGCGGCAATCTCTCCGAAGAGCCGATCGCCAGGGACGACGACGAGGCGCTGGCGACGCTCGGCGGCGTGGCCGACGCGTTCCTGGTGCACGACCGCGCGATCCACACGCGCGCCGACGACTCGGTGATGCGCGTCGTGGCCGGCGGCGCGCAGCCGGTCCGGCGCTCTCGCGGCTTCGTCCCCGACGCGATCGCGCTGCGCGACGATGGGCCGGGTGTGCTCGCCGTCGGGCCGCAGCTCAAGAGCACCGTGTGTCTCACGCGCGGCGCCGAGGCGTTCCTGTCGCAGCACGTGGGAGACCTCGACGGCGTCGAGGCGCAGGCGTTCTTCGAGGAGGTCGTCGACAAGCTCGGGAGGCTGCTCGGCGTACGGCCGGTCGCCGTCGCGCACGACCTGCACCCCGACTACGCCTCGACGCGGTGGGCGCTGCGGTCGCCGCTGCGCCGCATCCCGGTGCAGCACCATCACGCGCACGTCGCCTCTTGCCTGGCCGAGCACGGGCACGGCGGACCGGCGATCGGCGTCGCGTTCGACGGCACGGGGTGCGGCCCCGCCGGCGAGCTGTGGGGCGGCGAGATCCTGCTGGCGGATCTGGCGCGGTTTCGTCGCCTCGGTCACCTGCGCCCGCTGCCCCTGCCGGGCGGCGACGCGGCCATCCGCGAGCCGTGGCGTCTCGCGGTCGCGGCGCTGCACGACGCTGGCGAGGACGTCTCGCTCGTCTCGCGCGTCGAAGCGACGCGCCGCGAGAGCGTCGTGCGAATGCTCGAGCGACGCATCGCCTGTCCGCCGGCCACCGGGGCCGGCCGCTGGTTCGACGCCATGGCGGCCATCGTCGGGGTGCGCGACGCGATCACGTACGAGGGCCAGGCCGCCGTCGAGCTCGAGGCGCTGGCGTGGCTCGACCCGGCGCCACACGGGTACCCGTTCTCGATCGACGAGCCTCGCGACGTGCCGTTCGTCGTCGACCTGCGCCCGACGGTGCGCGCGGCGGCTGCCGACGTGCGCCGCGGACTGCGCCCGTCGCGGGTTGCAGCGCGCTTCCACGCCACGCTCGCCGAGATCGTGCTCGAGGCGTGCCGGCGCGCGCGCCGGGACCACGGAACGACGACGGCGGCGCTGTCGGGCGGCTGCTTCCAGAACCGGTGGCTGACGGAGCGCGCGACGGAGCTGCTGCAGACCGACGGCTTCGACGTGCTCGTGCACCGGCGCGTTCCGCCCAACGACGGCGGCCTCGCGCTGGGGCAGGCGGCCGTCGCGGCGCACCGGCTTCGCCGCGAACGCGAGCTCGGCGTCGACGCCTGCGACGGCGTGGAGGCGTGACGGATGTGCCTCGGCATTCCCGGCGAGATCGTCGAGGTGCGCGATCGGCACGGGCTGCGCTTCGGGAAGGTGAGGTTCGGCGGGATCCGCCGCGACGTGTGCCTCGAGTACGTGCCGGAGGCGGGCCCCGGCGATTTCGTCCTGGTGCACGTCGGCTTCGCCATCTCGCGAATCGACGCGGCGGAGGCCGAGCGGACGCTGCGCATCCTGGAGGACCTCGGGCAAACGTCCGAGATCCGCGACGGCCTCGAGGCGGAGGGGGAGCGATGAAGTACGTCGACGAGTACCGCGACGGCGTCGTCGCCGCCTCGCTGGCCGAGAGCATCGCCCGAAGCGTCACGCGACCGTGGGTGATCATGGAGGTGTGCGGGGGCCAGACGCACTCGATCGTGCGCTACGGCGTCGACCGGATGCTGCCGCCCGAGGTGGAGCTCGTGCACGGCCCGGGGTGCCCGGTGTGCGTGACGTCGCTCGAGATGATCGACCGCGCGCACGCCGTCGCCTCTCGCTCCGACGTCGTCTTCACCTCGTTCGGCGACATGCTGCGCGTCCCCGGCTCGCGCGGCGATCTGCTGACGCTCAGGAGCCAGGGCGCCGACGTGCGCGTCGTCTACTCGCCGCTCGACGCGCTGCAGCTCGCGCGCGTCAACCCGGGCAAGCAGGTCGTCTTCTTCGGCGTCGGCTTCGAGACGACCGCCCCCGCGAACGCGATGGCGCTGCGGACCGCCAAGCGCGAGCGCGTCGCGAACTTCTCGATGCTCGTCTCGCACGTGCTCGTGCCGCCCGCCATCGCGTGGATCGCGCAGGCCCCGGGCAACCGCGTGCAGGCGTTCCTCGGGCCGGGGCACGTGTGCGCGGTCGTGGGCTGGCGCGAATACGAGTCGCTGAGCGCGCGCTACCGCGTCCCCATCGTCGTCACCGGCTTCGAGCCCGTCGACCTGCTCGAGGGGATCCGCCGCACGGTGCTGCTGCTCGAGCGAGGGCGCGCGGGCGTCGAGAACGCCTACGGCCGCGCCGTCGCGCGCGACGGCAACCCGGCGGCGCGCGCCATGATCGACGAGGTCTTCGAGGTGGTCGACCGCAAGTGGCGCGGCGTCGGCACCATCCCCAAGTCGGGCTACCGCATCGCGCACGAATACCGCGCCCACGACGCGGAGAAGATCTTCGAGGTCGACGCCATCGCGACGCGCGAGGCGCCCGCGTGCATCAGCGGTCTGGTGCTGCGCGGGCTGAAGAGGCCTTGCGACTGCCCCGCGTTCGGGAGGCAGTGCACGCCCGAGACGCCGCTCGGGGCGACGATGGTGTCCGGCGAGGGAGCGTGCGCCGCCTACTACCAGCACGGGCGGCGCCCGGAGGCGGCGACGGCATGAAGGACGCGATCTTCCGCAAGGCGCGCGAGAGCGCCGACGTGAAGCTGCAGTTCGTCGAGCAGAACGCCGAGCGCGTCGAGGCGTGCGTGCGCGCGCTGGCCGAGCGCTTCCGGGCCGGCGGGCGGCTGTTCGTGATGGGCAACGGAGGCTCGGCGTGCGACGCCGCGCACGTCGCGGTCGAGTTCGTGCACCCGATCCTCGAGCGCCGCCGGCCGCTGCCGGCCCTGACGCTGGGCGCGAACACGGCCACGCTCACGGCCGTCGGCAATGACAGCGACTTCGCGCGCGTGTTCGAGGAGCAGCTCGAGCTGCTGGCGCACCCCGGCGACGCGGCGCTCGGCATCTCGACCTCCGGCGCGTCCGCGAACGTCAACCGCGCCCTCACGTGCGCGCGGCGAAAGGGTCTCCTGACGATCGGCTTCGCCGGCCGCGACGGCGGGCGCATGGTCGCCGTCTGCGACCACCCGTTCGTCGTCGCGTCGTGGTCCGTCCACCGCGTGCAGGAGACGCACACGCTGCTGCTTCACCTCTTGTGGGACCTCGTTCACGTGGCGCTGGGAGAGGAAGATGTCCTCTGAGGGCGCCGAGCGCCCGGCGTCCGGACCGTTCGAGTGCCCGGTCCCGCTCATGGGGGCCGACTCGATCCTCCTCGGCCACGGCAGCGGCGGACGGCTCACGGCGAAGCTGCTCGAGGAGACGATCCTGCCGCCGCTGCGAAACCCGGTGCTCGACGTGCTCGACGATCAGGCCGTGGTGCACGTCAGCGATCAGCCCGTGGCGTTCACGACCGACTCGTTCGTCGTCACGCCGCTCTTCTTCCCCGGCGGCGACATCGGCGAGCTCGCGGTCAACGGTACCGTCAACGACCTGGCCGTGGGCGGCGCGACGCCGCTGTTCCTCTCGCTCGCGCTCATCCTCGAGGAAGGGCTGCCGGTCGAAGAGCTACGGCGCGTCGTCGAGTCGGTGCAGCGCGCCGCCCGCCGCGCCGGCGTGACGATCGTCACCGGCGACACGAAGGTGGTCGGTCGCGGCAGCGGCGACAAGGTGTTCATCAACACGGCGGGCATCGGGTTGCCGCGCGCCGGCGTGTCGCTGTCGTCGCGGCGGGTGCGTCCCGGTGACGTCATCCTGCTGTCGGGCACCGTCGGCGACCACGGCGTCGCGATCCTCTCGACGCGCGAGGGGCTCGCGTTCGAGGGCGACATCGCGAGCGACACCGCCCCGCTGCACGGCCTGGTCGCCGCGGCGCTCGACGCGTACCCCGACGTGCACGCGATGCGCGACCCCACGCGCGGGGGCCTCGCGGCGACGCTCGTCGAGATCGCGACGCGCCAGGGGCTCGGCGTCGAGGTCGACGAGACGTCCATCCCGGTGCGCGACGAGGTGCGCGGCGCGTGCGAGATGCTGGGGCTCGATCCGCTGCTCGTGGCGAACGAGGGAAAGCTCGTCGCGTTCGTGCCGGAGGAGGGAGCCGAAGCCGCGCTGGCCGCGATGCGCGCCCATCCGCTCGGGCGCGACGCGGCGCGCATCGGCCGCGTGACCGGCGAGCATCCGGCACGCGTCGTGCTGCGCACCGCGATCGGCGGCCGGCGCGTCCTCGAGCTCCCCTTCGCGGAGGCGCTGCCGCGCATCTGTTGAGGGGTGCCCCCGTGCGTCGGCCTACTTCGTGGCGCTTGCGCCGTTCGAAGCATTCGACGCCGTCTGCTCTGCAGGCTGGGGCTCGGTGATCGGCGTGATGGCCACGCCGGTCACGTCGCCCCGGACCTCCGCCCGCTTGCGCGAGCCGATGATGCCGCGGGCCTTGCGCGTGGCTGCGCGCTTGGCCTTGGCGGCCGCCTTCTGCTCCGGCGTCATCGGCTTCCTCGTCTTCTTCGGCTGCAGACCGAAGGCGGCGAGGACGTCGGGCCGGGTCCCGAACTGGGCTTTGACCAGATCGACGAACGCTCGCATGAACGATGCAAGCGCCGGGAGCCGAGCCCGTTCGGCGGCGACCTTCGCCCTGGCGATGGCCTTCGCAGTCTCCGCGTCCGCGCGCAGCGTGGCGAGCGCCTGTAGCTGCGCTTCCACCTGCGCCGGCGTGAAGTTGCCCCCCGCGAACGTCAGTGGGCCGGCGTTCGCGAGGACCTTCTGCGTTCCCGCGATGAGCTGCTTCGCGAGATCGGCCCTCTTTTTCGAACCTTTGACCGTCGACATGTTCCGCTGTCCTCCTTCCCTCCAACCCCGTATGCCCGCCTCGAGGTGCCGATTCCGCGCGGGAGGGGTGAGCGCGAGGGGCTCACCGAGGAGAAAGCGCCGTCGGGACGCGAGGTTGGACGGATCGAAAATATTTCGAAGCCTCCGGTGCGTGACGTCCGGCGTCGGGACGATCTCGTTCATGCCGGCCGGCACGAGCCTCATCCCGCTCGGCAACGGCTTCATGCCGTTCGTCGTGAGCCTCGTGACGCACGGGATCTCGCTCGGGCCGACGGGCACGAGCGTCGTCCCGCTCGGCATCGGCTCGATGACGCACGTCACGAGCTTCATGCCCCGCGGCCTGTCGCTCGGCGCATGCGGGCTCGCGCTCACGACGACCGTGCTCGGCTTCGTACCGTGCGCGCCGAGGCTCGATCCATCCGTCATGCACCCTCATGACGCGCGCGCTCGAGCCGTCGACGTGCCGCACGCGGCGACAGGACGCGCGGCCTCGCCTTCATGCCCTGCGTGACGAGCGTGACGCCGCGCGTCCTCCGGCCGCTCACCCGCAGCCCTCGCCGCGCAGGCTGCCGCCTCCCCCGCAGCGCGCCACCTGCAGCTATGCTCACCGGACGACCCATGCGGCGACACGTCGGGCTCGCGCTCGCGGTGCTCTGTCTGACGTGCGTCGGCTGCCTCGGTCGCTCCGGGCCTGCGGCGGTCCCGATCTCGCACTGGCAGCTGCTCGTGCCCGGCATGGCGCCGCGGGACGTGACCCTCCCCGGCAGGTTGCCGGTCCCGGAGACCCCGCTCGAGTACGTGCTGCGCTCGGAGGTCGCGGTCCCGCCCGGGCTGCGCGGCCAGACCGTGAGCATCTCGGCCCTGGACGCCCTCGCCCTCGCGACGCTGCAGGTCGACGGCCGACCCGCGCAGCCCTGCGACGCGAGCGAGCGCGCGTTCGACCGCTACCGCAGCGACGGATCGCTCTGCTGGCATTTCACCGCGCCGCGGTCGGAGACCGCTCGTCTCGAGCTGCGCGTGCGTCACATGACGCCCGCCAGCGCCTCGTTCGGGACCGCCCCCGCGCTGGTCGCCGGTCCGGCCGGCGGCGCCCGCTTCGAGACGGTGGTGACGCTGAATCGCGTCGGCGACCTGGCGACGACGACCATCGCCTGGTTGCTCGGCGCGCTCTACCTGCTCGTGTACCTGCTCGATCGCACGCGCCGCGCACACCTGTGGTTCGCGCTCGAGGCGTTCGGCGCGTCGGCATACGCCATCTGGTGGTCGGGCGCGATGCAGCCGCTCTTCGGCGCCGCGGATCGCTGCGTGCTCATCGAGCTCACGTGTGCGGCGTGCCTCGCGTTCATCCACTTCACCCACGCGCAGCTCGGGATCGGGCGTGTCGGCCGGACGTGGAAGTGGATCCTCGGCGCCGGCATGGTCGCGGCGCTCCCCATGGCGTCTCCGTTCGCGCCGATGTCTCTGGCCGCGGCGGCGGCTGCCGCGATCTTCGCGGCGACCGCGTACCAGGTGGTGGTCTGCGTGCGCGCGCTGCGCCGCTCGGCCGATCGCGTCGTGCCCGCGACCATCGGGCTCACGTGGCTCGTCATGGTCTGCGCCGCGCCGCTCGACGTCCCCGTCCTGCTCGGCCAGCCGGGCATCGGGGGCGGCATCCACTTCATCATGCTGGCGACGGCCGTCATCGGCGTCGGGCAGGGTGCGCTGCTCGCCAGGCAGCACGTCATGTCGCTGCGAGACGCCGACCGCCTGAACGCCGACCTGCGCCGCCAGATGGCCGAGCGCTCGCGCCAGCTCGCCGACGCGCTCGCACAGCTGTCCGAGGCTCACGGCGACGAGCGCCTCCGGCCCGACGACGTCGTCGGCGGGCGATACCGCGTCGAGCGCGTGCTGGGCGCGGGCGGCATGGGCGAGGTCTACGAGATCGAGCGGCTCGCCGACGAGAGGAGGCTGGCGCTCAAGCTGCTGCACGGCGGCGCGACGCGCGACGACATGGCGCGTCTGGCCCGCGAAGCGGAGATCGCGGCCGAGGTGACGCACCCGAACCTCGTCGCGATCGTCGACGTCGACGTCACCGAGCGGCACGGGCTGTACCTCGTCATGGAGCTGCTCGAGGGAGGATCGCTGGACGACGTCCGCAGGCGCTGGGGCGACGTCCCGTGGGCTCTGTCGGTCCTGACGCAGGTCTGCGACGGGCTCGCGGCGCTGCACGAGGCGGGCGTCGTGCATCGCGACCTGAAACCGGCCAACGTGCTGCTCGCCGCCGGGGGTACGGTCGCGAAGATCTCGGACTTCGGCATCGCGACCTTCGACGACGTGCGCTCGACGGTGGGGCTGGCCGACACGCTGCGGGCCGGCGGGCTGACGCGCACGGGCGTCATGCTCGGGACGCCCCACTACATGGCGCCGGAGCTCGCGCAGGGGTCGAGGAAGGCGACGCCCGCCGTGGACGTGTTCGCGCTCGGCGTACTGGCCCACGAGCTCCTCGGGGTCGGCTATCCCTTCGTGAGCCCGCCCGTCGTGGAGGCCATCCACGGCCGGCTGGCGACCCGTGCGCGGACGCTGGCGGCGCCCGCTGCCGGCGCGCACGCGCTCGCGACCGTCGTGGACGCCCGCATCGCGGCGGTCCTCGACGCTTGTCTCGACGCCGATCCGGCCCGGCGCCCGACGGCTCGCGCCATCGCCGATGCGCTGCGATCGGCCTGAGCATCCGGCGTCCGGCGGCGCCGGGCGCTCGCACGTCATCCCACAGACGTTTTGTTGTCCATCGCCGGCGATTGCCCGAAGGATGGCCGCATGAACACCGTCGAGCGCATCGACTGGGCGCGCGCCGGACGCGGCGCGGGGGACGAGGCCAGGGCACGGGCGCCGATGCGGCTGGAGGCGATGGTCCTCCTGGTCGTGATCGCGGGTCAGCTCTTCGGGCTGGCGACGAACGTGCTGCTCGGCGATGCGCTGACGCTCGTCGTCGCGGCCGCCGTCACCTTCGGGCGCATGCGCGCCGAGGTGCGGGCGCTGCACGCGTCGGAGTGATCCAGCACAATCGCGTACGAGCGAGTCACCCCCGGCGCGCGCCCCTTCGCGTACAATCCCCGGCCGGGGAGCGGCCATCATGCGCCTTTTCGGACGGTTCATCGCCATCTCGCTCGTGACGCTGGTGGCGCTCGTCGCCTGCGGCTCGCGCACGGAGCTCATCGACGAGTACCCGGGCGACGCGGCGTCCGAGGCGGGCCCCGACGCGGCGGATGCCAGCGACGCGGCCGATGCGAGCGACGCCGCCGACGTCTTCGCGATCGACGCCTCGTGCACGCCGCTCTCGTGCAAGCAGCTCGGCTACGACTGCGGCGAGAACGGCGACGGCTGCGGCGGCATCCTCCAGTGCGGCAAGTGCCCCGTGCCCCAGATCTGCGGCGTCGCCGGCTTCAGCGTGTGCGGCGGCGGCTACGGCCTCGGCCCCGACGGCGGGCCGCTGTGCACGCCCAGGACGTGCCACGACCTCGGCTTCGACTGCGGCCCCGCGGCGGATGGGTGCGGCGGTCTTCTTCAGTGCGGCACGTGCGCGCCGCCGCTCGTGTGCGGCGCAGCGGGCAACCCCGGACGCTGCGGATCGTCGTGCACGGGCCTCTGCCAGCAGCAGGTCCAGTGCGAGTCGGGGACGACCTCGGTGAGCGGCACGGTGATCACCGGGACGCTTCCGCAGTTCGGTACGCCCGACCCCGTCTACGACGCGATCGTCTACGTCCCCAACGCGCCGGTGGCGCCGTTCCTGCCGGGCGCCTCGTGCGAGCAGTGCGGCGCCGACGTGTCCGGCCAGCCGCTCGTGGCCACGAAGACGGGTCCCGATGGCACGTTCGTCCTGCAGAACGTGCCGGTCGGCCACGACATCCCGCTCGTCATCCAGCTCGGCCGCTGGCGGCGGCAGGTCACCATCCCCGCCGTCACCGCCTGCACGAACACCGCGCTGCCGACCGACCTCACGCGCCTGCCGCGCAACCACACCGAGGGCGACATCCCGCTCACCGCGATCGCCACCGGCTTCGCCGATCCCATCGAGTGCGTCCTCATGAAGATGGGCGTCGATCAGTCCGAGTTCACGCAGCCGTCGGGCGGCGGCCGCGTGCACCTGTACCTCTCCAACGGCGCCGACGCAGGCCCGGGCACGCCGCCGGCGTCGACGCTCTGGGACACCGAGACCACGCTCGCGCAGTACGACCAGGTGCTCCTGCCGTGCGAGGGGATGCAGCTCGACAAGACGCCGCTCGAGCAGCAGAACATGATCTCCTACGCGGACACGGGCGGCCGCGTGTTCGCGACCCACTACAGCTACACGTGGCTGTACGACGACCCGCCGTTCTCGGGCACGGCCAACTGGAACGTCAACGCGAACTTCGCGACGACGCAGACGGGGTACATCGACACCTCGACGCAGAAGGGGAAGGACTTCGCCGCCTGGCTGCAGAACGTCAACGCGCTCTCCGGCCCGTCGCAGATGGCGCTCACCAACACGCGCTACGACGTCACCTCCGTCGTGGCGCCTTCCGAGCAGTTCGTCTACGCGACGAGCCCGCAGCAGCAGACGCTCCAGTACGACTTCTACACGCCGGTCGGCAGCCCGATGAGCCAGCAGTGCGGGAGGGTCATCTACAGCGACTTCCACGTCACCAACGCGCTGGCCAGCAACGTGACGTTCCCCGCCGAGTGCCCGCCCGGGGCGATGACCTCGCAGGAGAAGGCCCTCGAGTTCATGCTGTTCGACCTCGGCTCGTGCGTGCCGACGACGCTCGCGTGCGTCCCGCGCACGTGCGCCGACCAGGGGATCGACTGCGGCCCGGCCGGCGACGGGTGCGGCGGTACGCTCGACTGCGGCCCGTGCAAGGCGCCCGACACGTGCGGCGGCGGCGGCGTCTACGGCCAGTGCGGCTACCCCGACGCGGGCTCCTGCACGCCGAAGACGTGCGCGCAGCTCGGGTACGACTGCGGCGTCAACGGCGACGGGTGCGGCGGCACGATCGACTGCGGCGCGTGCACGCCGCCCCGGATCTGCGGCGGCGGCGGCAAGCCGAGCGTCTGCGGGCCCTGACATCGGCGCCGATCTGTGCGAGACACGGGGCCGCCATGAAGCGACTCTGTCTGCTCGTCCCGGTCGTGCTCGCTGCCTGCGGCGGCGAGGTCCAGCCAGCGATCCCGCCTGTGGCCTCGCTCCCGGCTCCCCCGCCGGTCGCGAAGGCCGCCGCGCCCGCGCCGGCGAGCACCGGAGCCGCCGATGCAGCCCAGGAGGCCGAGATGCGCGCCAAGCTCGCCCGGTTCGTCCCCGCCGTCCTCACCGCCGACGTGCGCACGCTGCCCGACAGCGAGAAGCGCGCGATGGACGAGATCATCGCCGCGGCGCGGCTCATGGACCCCATCTTCGACCGCCAGGCCTGGGCCGGAAACCCGGCGCTGCGCGCGAAGCTCGCGCAGGATGGGTCGCCGCTCGGCAAGGAGAAGCTCGCGTACTTCGATCTCATGCGCGGGCCGTGGGACCGGCAGGACCACTTCGAGCCCTTCGCGATCGACCGCGAGCGCCCCAAGGGCGCCGGCTTCTACCCGGAGGACCTGACGGCCGACCAGCTCGAGGCGTACGTCGCGGCACACCCCGACGAGAAGGAGGCGCTCGAGAGCTTGACCACGATCGTCGTACGCGACGGCAACGCATTGAAGGCCGTCCCCTACTCCAAGGCGTACGGCGAGTGGCTGAAGCCCGCTGCCGAGCACCTGCTCGCCGCGGCGAAGCTCACGAAGAACGCGTCGCTCGCGAAGTTCCTCCGCTCGCGCGCCGCAGCGTTCGGCGACGACCGGTACCGCCGGAGCGACGAGGACTGGATGGACCTCGACTCGCGCGTCGAGGTCACCATCGGCCCCTACGAGACGTACGAGGACGATCTCGCCGGCCTCAAGGCGTCGTTCGAGGCGTTCGTCACCGTCAGCGATCCGGCCGAGTCGGCGAAGCTCTCGAAGTACAAGAAGCTCCTGCCGGAGATGGAGAAGAACCTGCCGATCCCGGCGGGCGCGCACGGCAAGCGCGGCGGCGACAGCCCGATCCGCGTCGTGGACCTCGTGTTCACGAGCGGCGACGCGCGAAAGAGCGTGCAGACGATCGCGTTCAACCTGCCGAACGACGAGGTGGTGCGCAAGGAGAAGGGCGCCAAGAAGGTCCTGCTGCGAAACCTCATCGAGACGAAGTTCGACCGCATCATGCGGCCGCTCGCGGCGAAGATCCTCGATCCGTCGCAGCTCCACCTGCTCTCGGCGGAGGCGTTCTTCGACGAGACGCTCTTCCACGAGCTGAGCCACAGCCTGGGACCCGCGTTCGTCGAGGGGAGCAAGAACGAGGAGGTGCGCGTCGCGCTCGGCGCCAGCTACTCGGCCATCGAGGAGTGCAAGGCCGACGTGATGGGCGCGTACAACGTCCTCTATCTCATCAAGCGCGGCGAGCTGCCCAAGGAGCTGCACGATCAGCTCCTCGTCTCGTACTTCGCGGGCCTGTTCCGGAGCGTGCGCTTCGGCGTCGCGGAGGCGCACGGCCAGGGCGCGGCGGTGCAGATCAACCGCTACCTCGAGGAGGGCGCGGCGCGCCTCGATCCGTCGACGCACAAGATGACGGTCGACCTGCCGAAGCTGGAGGCCTCGATCGGCAAGCTGGTGCACGACCTCTGCGTCCTGCAATGGAAAGGCGACAAGGCAGGCGTCGACGCGCTCTTCGCCAGGTACGGCCGGATGACCGATCCGATGAAGGCGGTCATGACGGGCCTCGACGGCATCCCGGTCGACGTGAACCCCGTCTACCCGATCGCCGGCGAGAGCGCGCCGGCGATGTGAGCGTGCGACGCGAGCGCCGATGCCCGCCATCACCGCGCAGCACCTCCGCAAGGCGTTCGGCCCGCAGGTCGTCCTCGAGGACGCGACCTTCACGCTCGTGCGCGGCGAGAAGGTCGGCCTCATCGGGGCCAACGGCGCGGGCAAGTCGACGCTCGCGAAGATCCTCGCCGGCGTGGAGGCGCCCGACGGCGGGACGGTGAGCGTGCGCCGCGGGCTGACGGTGCGCTACCTCGCCCAGGAGCCGCAGCTCGATCCCGCCAAGAGCGCGCGCACCGTCGTCGAGGAGGCCATCGTGCTCGACCCGCTCGAGCGCGAGCAGGGGCAGGACCGCGTGCACGAGGCGCTCGCGCTGCTCGATCGCCTGGGCGTGCGCGACGTCGATCGGCCGTGCGGCGAGCGCAGCGGCGGCGAGCGGCGGCGCATCGCGCTCGCGCAGCTGCTGGTCGCCCGCCCCGACGTGGCGATCCTCGACGAGCCGACCAACCACCTCGACGCCGACACGGCCGGCTGGCTCGAGGGCTTCCTCGCGAACGACTTCCGCGGCGCGATCCTGCTCGTCACCCACGATCGCTACTTCCTCGATGCCGTGGTCGAGCGCATCGTCGAGCTCGAGCGCGGGTGCCTCGCGTCGTTTCCCGGCGGCTACGGCGACTACCTCGACAAGAAGGCGGAGCTGCTCGCGCACGAGGAGCGGGTCGAGCAGAACCGGCAGAACATCCTTCGGCGCGAGCGCGAGTGGCTCGCGCGCGGCCCCAAGGCGCGCGGCACCAAGCAGAAGGCGCGCATCCAGCGGGCGACCGCTCTCGAGGCGCAGGGGCCGGCGACGGCGGGGAGACCGGGGCAGGTGTCGCTCGCAGCGGCCGCCGCGGCGCGCGAGGGCAAGACCGTCCTCGAGCTTCGGGGCGTGCAGGTCGCGCCGGCTCCGGGCGCCCCGCCGCTCAACGAGCCGCTCGATCTCATCGTCTCGGCGGGCGACCGCATCGGCATCGTCGGCCCCAACGGCGTCGGCAAGACGACGCTGATGCGCGCCGTGCTCGCCGCCGTCGAGGGGCGCGACCCGGCTCTCTTCGCCGGGTCGATCGTCGTCGGCAAGAACGCGCGCGCCGCCTACCTCGACCAGGCGCGCGCGACCCTCGAGGACGACAAGTCGATCTTCGACGACGTGCGCGGCGAGGGGGGCAGCACCGTCGTGAGCCTCGGCGTGCGCGGGCACGAGACGATGGACCTGCGCAGCTACCTCGAGCTCCTCCTCTTCGACGCGCACAAGCAGCGGCAGAAGGTCGGCTCCCTGTCGGGCGGCGAGCGCGCGCGCGTGGCGCTCGCGAAGGTGCTGCGCCAGGGGGCGAACCTGCTCGCGTTCGACGAGCCGACCAACGACCTCGACCTGCCGACGCTCGCCGCGCTCGAGGATCTGCTCGAGGGCTTCGGCGGCTCGGTGCTCGTCGTCACGCACGATCGCGCGTTCCTCGATCGAGTCGCGACCGCGATCCTCGCCTTCGAGCGCGACCCCGGCGGCGGCCCGGCGAAGGTGACGCGGTACGCGGGCGGCTACCAGGACTACCTCGCGCAGAAGGGCGAGCGGCGGGCGGCCGAGGAGAGCGAGGCGGCACGGCCCGCGTCGGCGCCACCGGCGCCGAAGCCCGCCCCCAAAGGCAAGGGCGGCATCACGTACGCCGAGCGACTCGAGCTCGAGGGGATCCTCGACAGCATCGAGGCCGCCGAGAAGAAGGTCGCCGATCTCGAGGCGCAGCTCGCCGATCCGGATCTGTACGCCCGGCGCGGACACGAGGTCGCGCCGCTCCGCGCCGCGCTCGACGCCGCCAGGGACCAGGCCGCGAAGCTCGTCGCGCGCTGGGAGATGCTCGAGCAGAAGAAGGCGGGGGGCTGACGGGCCGAGAGGCGGGCGACGAGGCCGTGAGCCGTTTGGAGGACCCGGAGCGACTGCTCCATCGGGGTTCCCATGTCCACGCGCTCGCTCCTTCTCGCCGTTGCCGTCTCGCTCGTCTGCGGGATTCCGCTGGGATGCACGATCGCCACCGCGGGATTGGCGACCGCCGATGGCTCCGCCGCGGATGCCGGCGCGCAGGGAGACGGCTCCGGCCCGGGGCTCGACGCCGGGCCCACGCACTCGCCCGAAGGCTCGCCCGACGCCGACGCGCCGCCCTGTCCGCCCAGCTGGACGGTGACCCCCGCGTGCGGCGGACCCGCGGGGGCCACGCCGCCGGACTTCGGCCCCGACGTGCTCGTCTTCGACCCGTCGATGCCGATGGCGTCGATCCAGAGCCAGCTCGACGCGGTGTACCAGCAGCAGGACGGCGCACAGTTCGGGAGCGGTCGTTACGCGGTTCTCTTCGAGCCGGGGCAGTACGCGCTCGACGTGAAGGTCGGCTTCTACACGCAGGTCATCGGGCTGGGGCAGTCGCCCGACGACGTCGTCGTCACGGGGGCCGTGCGCGCGAAGGCCGACTGGCTGGGCAACGACAACGCGACGTGCAACTTCTGGCGCGGCGCGGAGAACCTCGCCGTGGTGCCCACGCCGGCGATCGATTCGAACGTGGACGTGTGGGCCGTCTCCCAGGGCACGCACCTGCGGCGCTTGCACGTCGAAGGCGACCTCGCGCTCGACGACAACGGCGGTTGGTCGAGCGGTGGCTTCATCGCCGACTCGCTGGTCGACGGGCAGATCCGGTCGGGGTCACAGCAGCAGTTCCTGACGCGAAACGACGACGACACCTGGCAGGGGTCCAACTGGAACATGGTGTTCGTCGGCGACGGTCAGCCGCCGTCGGGCTCGTGGCCGCACCCGCCCTACACGGTCGTCCAGGCCACGCCGCTCGTGCGCGAGAAGCCGTTTCTGTACCTCGACGCGGACGGGCACTACCTCGTGATGGTTCCGGCGCTCAAGACGGCCAGCGTCGGCCACGACTGGGCGAACGGCGCCCCGCCCGGCTCGCCGCTGTCGATCGACCGCTTCTATCTCGCCCGGCCGGACGTCGACACGGCGGCGACGATGAACGCCGCGCTCGCGCAGGGCAAGCACCTGATGCTCACCCCGGGCGTCTATCACCTCGAGGCGAGCCTTCGCGTCGACCGCCCGCGCACCGTCGTCATGGGCCTGGGCCTCGCGACGCTGATCGCCGACCAGGGCACGCCGCTGGTGCAGGTCGCCGACGTCGGCGGGGTCACGCTGGCCGGATTGATCCTCGAAGCGGGCCCCACGAGCTCCCCCACGTTGCTCGAGCTCGGCCCGTCCGGCAGCACGCTCGACCACTCCGCCGACCCGACGGCCGTGTTCGACGTGCACTGCCGCGTGGGCGGCGCCGACGTGGGGACGGCCGCGAGCTGCGTGACCGTCAACAGCCGCGACGTGCTGATCGACGACATGTGGCTGTGGCGCGCCGACCACGGCGCGGGCGCCGCGTGGACGGTGAACCGGAGCGACCACGGAATCGTCGTCAACGGCGACGACGTGACGGCGTACGGCCTGTTCGTCGAGCACTTCCAGAAAGCGCAGACGCTCTGGAACGGCAACGGCGGCGCCGTCTACTTCTACCAGTCCGAGATGCCGTACGACCCGCCCGATCAGGCCTCGTGGATGGAGGCCCCGGGGCACGACGGGTATCCATCGTACGAGGTCGCCGCCGGCGTCACGACCCACCACGCCGAGGGCCTCGGCGTGTACAGCGTCTTCACCAACCCCGTCACGGCCGACGACGCGATCGAGACGCCCGGGGCGGCCGGCATCTCGATGCACCACATGGTGACCGTCTCGCTGGCGTCCGGATCCATCACCCACATCATCGACGGCACCGGCGGCAGCGTCGGCGACGGCACGATGACGGCGTACTCGTCGCAGTGACGCGCGCGCGGTGGCGCTCAGCCGCCCGCGTCCTGCAGCTTGCTCTGGATGATGCTGCAGATGATGTTCGATCCGGGGCAGCAGATGTCGATGCCGCCGTTGTACCTGTCGCTGTGCAGGCACACGCGCGAGCCCTGCGACGGGTAGTAGTACGCCCAGAAGAAGCACATCTCGTCGTTGGCCGACTCGCCGAACTTCACGGTGTTCGTCGTCGTGTTGTTCCAGTCGCACGTGAAGCGGAAGCCGCCGTTCTGGGGCACGGTGAAGGGCGGGTTCGCGACGACCGTCGTCGGCTCGCTCCACAGCCAGCCCGGCACGTCGTAGACGGGCGTGCCCGGGTCGTTGGCGTTGCTCGCGACGGCGACCTTCACGTCGGTGCCGAGCTGGTGCTCGTGCCCGGTGATCGCGAAGAAGTTCACCCCCGCGTACTCGGACGGCAGCTGGAAGAAGATGGGCCCGAGGGTCGTCTTCGCGTTGGGCGGCAGCGTGATGTCCGGGTCGCCGATGAAGAGGAAATCGGCCGCGGACTGGAACTGCCGCTCGTCCATCGTCGTCAGCGTGGTGGTCGCGGTGACCTGGATGGGCTGCGCGCCCGGGTTGATGTAGTGCAGCTCGAGGCGGATCATCTGGTTGGCGTCGAGAGCGAAGCCCACGCCGCTGGGAAGCGTGAGCACGTCGTCGCGCTTCTGCGTGACCATGAGCGTCGAGCCCTTGCTCGGGTCGAGCGTGTCGGTGAAGGGCTGGCAATCGAACGGCGTCGTCTGCTCCACCGTCTCGGCGGAGCGGTAGACGATCATGTGGTGCGAGCCCGGCGTCAGCGTGTTGTGGATCGTGTTGACGTGGATCGGGCCCGGGTTGCCGAGAGGCAGCACGAGGCACTGCGTGCGCTCCTCGCCGGGTTGCACGGTGATGGGCCCGATGGAGAGCGTGTACTGCGTGCCGGGCGGCACGGCGTTGGGATCGGGCGCCGTCTTGCCCGAAGAACAGGCGGCCGCGAGGGCGACGACGGTGGCGATCAGCAGCGCGAAGGCGGTGGCGGAGGGCAGCTTCATGGCGGGCGTCGGCCTCCCGGGGCCGCAGTACAGGCTACGCGACGGCCTGCCGGGGTGGCAGTAACGTCCGCGTCTCCGAGTGCTTTCGTACGGTTCCGAGCGACCGCCGGCCTCTTCGAGAGCCCCTTCCGTCTCGCCAGGCGCCCGTCGTCCTCGTCGAGCGGTCCAAATGGGTGCTCGCAGGGCCTTCCGTCTCTTCGAACGGGCCGCTGGACTCTTCGAACGGGCCGCTGATCTTTCGAACGGCCGGATGGACGCTTCGAATGGGCGGCTGGGACTCTCGAACGGGCCGCTCGACGCTTCGAACGGGCCGCTGGGACTCTCGAACGTGCCGCTGAACGCGTCGAACGGACCGCTGGACTTTCGAACGGACCGCCAGACGCTTCGAACGAGTCACTCGAAGCTTCGAACGGACCGCTGGACGCTTCGAACGGGCCGCTCGGACCGTCGAACGGGCCGCTGAACGCTTCGAACGGACCGCTGGGCGCTTCGAACGGATCGCCGGACGCTTCGAACGGACCGCTGGACTTTCGAACGGGCCGCTGAACGCTTCGAACGGGCCTCTGGACCCCTCGAATGCCCCATTTGCCGCTCGAGGAGGGCCTTCGGTCTCGGTCAGAGGACCGTCGATCGCGTCGAGCGGACCTTCGAGCGCGACGGACGTCCGACGAAACGACTCACTGGACGCCCTGACTCGATCGAAGGCCCGCCCGAAGACGAAAGGGGAACTGTCATCGCGTTCGAGGGGCCTTTCGAGGAGCACGACGGACGTCCGAACGAGATCGACGGGACGCTTTGCGACGAAAAAGGGCCTCTCGACCCTACGAGAGGCCCGTCATGCGCTCGAGCGGCCCGTTTTCGTTTCCCGAGGCCCGCCATCGGCGGAAGACGGAGAAATCGACGACCTGGAAGGTCCGATGTTCGAGCAAGGAGGCCGCCTCACGAAACCCCGGGCGCCTCGTGCCCGGACGCCGCGACGTACTCGGTGTACCCGCCGCCGTACTGGCGCACCCCCTCGGCCGTCAGCTCGAGAACGCGGTTGGACAGCGCCGACAGGAACGCGCGGTCGTGCGAGACGAAGAGCATCGTCCCCTCGAACGACGAGAGCGCCTTGACGAGCATCTCCTTGGTCGCCATGTCGAGGTGGTTGGTCGGCTCGTCGAGCACGAGGAAGTTCGGCGGATCGTAGAGCATCGTCGCCAGCACCAGGCGCGCCTTCTCGCCGCCGGAGAGCACGCGGCACCGCTTGTCGACGTCGTCGCCCGAGAAGCCGAACGCGCCGGCGAGCGTCCGCATCGAGCCGATGGTCGCGAGCGGGAACGACGCCTGCAGCGTCTCCAGGACCGATTTGTCCGCGTCGAGCAGCTCCATCGCGTGCTGCGCGAAGTACCCGAGCTTCACGCTCGCGCCGAGGGCGACCTTGCCTGCGTCGGCCGCGGTCTCGCCGGCGACGAGCTTGAGCAGCGTCGACTTTCCGGCTCCGTTGACGCCCATGACGCACCAGCGCTCGCGCCGGCGCACCAGGAGATCCAGCCCGTCGTAGATCCGCCGCGCGCCCCAGCCCTTCACCACCCCCTCCAGCTTCGCCACGTCGTCGCCCGATCGCGGCGCCGGGCGGAAGTCGAACTCGAGCACCTTGCGGCGCTTGGGCGGCTCCACCTTCTCGATCTTCTCGAGCTTCTTCACGCGCGACTGCACCTGCGCGGCGTGACTGGCGCGCGCCTTGAAGCGCTCGATGAACGCCTTCTCCTTGGCGAGCATCGCCTGCTGGCGCGCGTACTGGGCCTCCTGCTGCGCGGCGGCGATCTCGCGCTGCCGCTCGTAGAAGTCGTAGTTGCCCGAGTAGGTCGTGAGATCGCCGCCGTCGATCTCGACGATCTTGGTCACCAGGCGATTCAAGAACTCGCGATCGTGCGAGGTCATCACCAGCGCGCCGTCGAAGTCGCGCAGGAAGCGCTCCAGCCAGATGATCGACTCGATGTCGAGGTGGTTGGTCGGCTCGTCGAGCAAGAGCGCGTCCGGGCGCATGAGGAGGATGCGCGCGAGCGCGACGCGCATCTTCCAGCCGCCCGAGAGCTTGCCGACGTCGTCGTCGACCGACTCGGGGCGGAAGCCGAGGCCCGCGAGGATCTCTCGCGCGCGCGATTCGAGCGCGTAGCCCCCGAGCTCGTCGAAGCGCGCCTGCGCGTGGCCGAAACGCTCGACCAGCTGCTCGAGCTCGTCCGCGCGCGCCGGATCGGCCATCGCGTGCTCGAGCTCGTGCAGCTCGTGCGCGACCTCGGACACCTCCCCCGCCCCGGCCATCGTCTCCTCGACCACGGTGCGGCCGCGCATCTCGCCGACGTCCTGGCTGAAGTAGCCCACCGTGACGGCGCGCTCGACGGCGACCTGCCCGCTGTCGGGTGGCTCCTCGCCGACGATCATGCGGAAGATGGTCGACTTGCCCGAGCCGTTCGGGCCGACGAGGCCCACCTTCTCGCCGCGGAAGACGCTCATCGAGGCGTCGAGGAAGAGGATCTGCTGGCCGTGCTGCTTGGAGACCGAGTCGAGGCGGATCACGAGGGGGCGCGGAGGGTAGCAGGCGGGGCGGAAAAGACGAGGCTTCGCGCACCCATGGATCGGTGCGTTCATGGTGTCCCACCGCGATGAGAGCCGATCGATGGGTCTGGCCGCTCGTGCTCGGCGCCTGCGGTGCCCCGGGCTCGCGCGCACCGGAGCGCGCGGCGCTCGCGCCGGTCGCCGCGAGCGGGCAGCCTGTGAGCTGCGAGGGACTGACGAGGCTCGCGCCGGCTCACGTCGAGATCACGGAGGCGCGCCTCGTCCCGGCGGGGGCGGTTTCGACACGGACGCACTCCGCGTCGCTCCCCGCCTACTGCCGCGTTCTCGGCGCCTCTCACCCGACCGCGGACTCGGACATCCGCTTCGAGGTGGCGGTCCCGGCGGGCGATTCGTGGAACGGCCGCTACCTGCAGGTCGGCAACGGCGCTTTCGCCGGGCGCATCCCCGAGGGGGACATGGTGGACGGGCTCGCGACCGGGTACGCGGTCGCCGGTACCGACGACGGTCACGAGGACGGTCCCGGCGACGTTCGCTGGGCCCTCGGACATCCGGAGAAGGTGATCGACTTCGGCTACCGCGCCGTGAACGAGACGCACGACGCCGCGCTCGCGATCGTCCGCGCGTACACGGGGCGAGCCGCTCGCTTCTCGTACTTCGTGGGCTGCTCCGATGGCGGGCGCGAGGGGCTGATGGAGGCGCAGCGCTACCCGGCCGACTTCGACGGGATCGTCGCCGGTGCGCCGCCCATCGAGACGACGCGCGTGCTCTTCGATTTCGCGTGGAACGTGCGCGCCGTGACGCAGGCGCCGGGAAGTGCGATCCCCCGATCGAAGCTCGCGGCCATCGAGGCGGCGGCGGTGAAGGCCTGCGGCGACCCGGACGGCGTCATCGAGGATCCGCCCGGGTGCCGCTTCGATCCCGGCGTGCTCCTGTGCCGGGGTGCCGAGGACGACGCGTGCCTGACGAGCGCCCAGGTCGAGGCCCTTCGTCGCATCTACGCGGGCCCTCGCAACCCGCGCACCGGCGAGCCCGTCGCGCCCGGGCTCGAGCCGGGCGGAGAAGCGGAGGAGCAGCCCGACGGCTTCGCGCTGTGGATCTCCGGTCCGGCGCCGAACGGCGCGCCATCGGGCGACTTCCTGTTGAGCAGCAACTTCTTCCGCTACATGGTCTTCGACGACCCGGCGTACGACATCGCGCAGCTGAACTTCGACGGGGACGTCGCCATGACGGACGCGAAGGTCGGCGCGATCCTCGATCCGGACAGCCCCGACCTACGCGCCTTCGCGAGGCGCGGCGGGAAGCTGATTCACCATCACGGCTGGAGCGACGACGTGGTCCCGCCCCGGATGTCGATCGACTACTTCGAGCGCGTGCACGCGCGGATGGGGGACACGAGCGCGTTCTACCGCCTGTTCATGGCGCCCGGCATGGCGCACTGCCAGGAGGGACGGGGCCCCAACGTGCTGCCCGCGCTCGAGGCCGTCCGCGCGTGGGTCGAACGGGGCACGCCGCCCGAGCGCCTCGTCGCGACCAAAACCGTCGACAACTCCCCTTCGAAGCCCATCGAGCGAACCCGGCCCCTCTGCCCGTACCCGGAGCGTGCCGAGTGGGACGGACGGGGCGACCGCACGCGCGCCGAGAGCTATCGATGCACGCCTCCGGGGACGTCGCGTTGAACGCCGGCCGCTGACGAGTGCAGCGCCAAGGGCTTGCCTTCGCGCAGCCGGCCCTGGTACCCGAGACGTCCGGCAAGGCTCGGTTCGCTGCGGTCCCTGCCGTCCCGGCACCGCTGGCCGGACAGGAGACCCCTCATGCGCACTCGAACGAGCTTCCTTGTCGCCCCCAGGGTTGCCGCACTGCCGGGCGCTGCGGCGATCGCCGCACTGCTGGCGGCTGCGGGCCCCGCCCGGGCCCAGACGGCGTCGGCCCCGGACACCACGGGCGCGCCGCCGCCGGACGCCTCGGCCCTCGTCTCGGCGCCGACCGCGCCCGCCGACGCGCCGGACATGAGCCGGCCGGCGGAGGGCACGACGGCGACGCTCTCGGCGGGCGGGCAGATGGCCACCGGCAACTCGCAGCTGCTCGCCGGGACCGTCAACGGCACGTTCTCCAAGCGCTTCGGCGACAACGGCGTGGGCGCCTCGCTGCTCGGCAACTACGGGCAGGGCGCCCCGCACGGGCAGACGATCGTCGAGACCACCGAGAACCTGCAGGGGCGCGCGCGCTACGACCGCTACGTCAGCGATCGCGTCGGCCTGTTCGGCATCGTGACCGGCCGGCACGACAAGTTCGAGGGGCTCGACTTCCGGCTCAACCTCGACCCGGGCGTGCAGTACCTGTTCGTCACCTCGAAGGCGACCACGCTCTGGACCGAGGTCGGCTACGACTACCAGTACGACATCAACAGCGACCTGGCCATCGCCCAGACGGACGCCAACGGCAACACGATCCGCGACGCGGAGGGCAACCCCGTCCGCAACCCCTTGCTGCCCAAGACCGCGGCCGATCACTCGGCGCGCCTGTTCGTCGGCTTCAAGCACGCGTTCAACGACCGCGTCACGCTGTCGACCGGCATCGAGTACCTGCAGAGCTTCCTGGCCGAGACCAACTACGACCACCGCATCAACTTCGACGCGCTCTTCGCGTCGCAGATCGGCGGAGGGCTGTCGCTCGGCCTGGGCTTCAGCGCGCGGTACGATTACCAGCCGCTGCCGGGCAAGGCGGACACCGACACCGCCACGACGCTGACCCTCATCTACTCGTACAGCGACATCCCCGCGGCGCCGAAGCCGTGCGCCGGCTCGGAGACGCCGGAGCCGCCGCCGGCGAACCCCGCGCCGTCCGGGCCTGCGCCTGCGCCTGCGACCGCGCCCGCGACCGCGCCTTCCCCCTCACCCTCGCCGACTCCCTGAGCCATCGCCATGTCCCTCCTCTCCGACTTCCGCGCGTTCGCGTTCAAGGGCAACGCCGTCGACCTCGCCGTCGGCGTCGTCATCGGCGCTGCCTTTGGCAAGATCGTCAGCGCCATGGTCGCCGATCTCATCATGCCGGTCGTCTCGCTCCTGTTGCCCAGCGGCAACTGGCGCGAGAGCGGCTTCGTCATCCACCACGCGGCCAACGCCAAGGACGACGTCATCCTCAAGTACGGCGACTTCTTCGGCAACGTCCTCGACTTTCTCATCGTCTCGTTCGTGCTTTTCCTCATCGTGTCCAAGCTCGTGAAGCTCGCCGAGACGCGCTTCTCCAAGCCCGCCGCGCCGACCACCAAGGACTGCCCGTTCTGCCTGGAGAAGATCCCCCTGGCGGCCAGGCGATGCCGCGCGTGCACGAGCGAGATGCCCTGAGGGGGGCGACTACTCGGTTTGGCCACCCTCGTGGCACGGCGCGACGCCAGCGCTGTGATAGATGACGCTCATGAAGACAGCGCGGTTCACCGTTGCCGCTCTCGCTGCCGCTGCGGTTCTCGTGGCGTGTTACAGCCAGTACGACGGCGTCGACTGCAGCCCGGGGTACGCGTACGCCTGCACCGGCGCCGGCGGCTGCAGCGGCCAGCAGGTGTGCGACTCGACGGGCACCGGATACGGCGCGTGCCAGTGCGGCGCCGGCGCGGGCCCCGATGCGGGCGGCGTCGATGGAGCCGCGGACGGCTCGACGACCGATTCGAGCGCCGGGGAGGCAAGCGTCGACGCGGCGAGCGAGGCGGCGGCGGATGCGACGTCCACGGCGGATGGCGCGCCGCCGGCAGACGCCACGCCCGAGTGAGGCCCGGGCCGCACACGGCCACCGCCTTCGTGCTCAGTCCCGCTCTCGTCCGAAGATGCGCAGCAGGAACAGGAACATGTTGATGAAGTCCAGGTACAGGGTCAGCGCGCCGACGAGCGGCAGGTTGCCCTGCGTGCCGCCGGCGGCGAAGAGCCGCCGGAGCTTCTGCGTGTCGTAGGCGGTGAGGCCGGCGAAGACCAGCACGCCCGCGAACGTGATGAGCCAGTCGAGCCCGCTGCTTTGCAGGAAGATGTTGACGATCGACGCCAGGATGATGCCGACGAGCGCGAAGAACCCGAACCGTCCGACGGCCGACAGGTCGCGGCGCGTGAAGGTGCCGAAGGCCGACAGCGCCGCGAATGACCCCGCGGTGACGAAGAAGGTCGACGCGATCGACGTGGCCGTGTAGACGAGAAACAGCGTCGAGAAGGTCACGCCGGTGAGCGCCGCGTACGCGAAGAAGAGCAGCGCGGCGACGGCGGTGCTCACGCGCCGAGCGAGCGCGCTGAGCGCGACGACGAGGCCGAGCTCCCCGAAGAGCAGGCCGTAGAAGAGGATCTGGTTGCCGAGCAGCAGTCGCAGCGCGCCGGGCGAGTGCGCGACGACGAGCGCCACCAGGGCGGTGGTGGCCAGGCCGAGCGTCATCCAGCGGTACGTGATCCACATCGCGTCGCCGACGCGGTCGCGCGCCGGCGCCTGCGAGCGCTCCAGTGAGGCGTAGTTCATGGCTCTCAAGCTAACCGCTGCGGCGCGGAACGGAAGTGGCGCGTCCGCTAGACCTCGCGCCGGTCGCCGCTCGAGGGGGCGACGGCGAGCTCGCCGTCGGCCGCGGGCATCGTCAGCCGGAAGGTGCTCCCCCCCCCCACTTCGCTCTCGGCCTGGACGCGGCCGCCGTGCGCCTCCGCGATGCCCTGCGCGATCGCGAGCCCCAGCCCGAGGCCGCGGCGCTCGGCGGGTCGTCCGCGCCAGAAGCGGTCGAACACGTGCGGCAGCAGGGCGGGCGCGATCCCGGGGCCGGTGTCGAGCACCGCGATCTCGACGACGTCGCCGCGCCCCTCGGCCCGCACGGTCACCTGCCCGCCCCTCGGCGTGAACTTGATGGCGTTGCCCACGAGGTTGCCGACCGCCTGCAGGATGCGCTCGTGATCTCCGGAGACGCGAGGAATCCCCCCCGCGACCTCGCAGGCGAACGTCAGCCCCTTGCCGCGCGCGACGAGCTCGAACTGCTCCTGCACTTCGTCGATCAGCGGCTCGATCGCGAGCACCTGCAGCTCGATCGCGAGCTGGCCGGCCTCGATGCGCGCGACGTCGAGCAGATCGCGGATGAGGCGGTCGGCGATGTCCACCGACCGAAGGATCGTCTGCGCGTGGCGGGCACGCCGCTCGGCGTCGATGTGCGGCTGGCCGACGAGCGTCGCGGCCATCGCGACCGATTGCAGCGGGTTGCGAAGGTCGTGGGCGACGACCGCGAGCACGTCGTCGCGGGCGCGCACCGAGGCCTCGGCGGCGGCGAGGCGGCGAGCCTTCTCTTCGGCCTCTTTCTGGGCGGTGATGTCCTCGGCGATGCCCACCAGGCGTAGCGCCTGGCCGCGGTCGTGCACGTACGCAGCGCGGTCGTGGATCCAGCGCAGCGTGCCGTCGGGGCGCACCATGCGGTACTCGACGTCGACGTAGCCCGACTCGCGCCGGGCGAACCTCTCGGCCACGGCCCGGCGGTCGTCGGGGTGGACGGACGCCATCCACTCGCCGTGATCGGCGTACAGCGTGGCGCTCGGGCGCCCCCACACGGCCTCGTACGCGGGGCTGACGTACAGCATGCGCGACGGATCGACCGAGGCGACGTAGAAGACCTCGCGCACGTTGTCGGCCAGCTGCCGGAAGCGCTGCTCGCTCTCGGCGAGCGCGTCGTCGCCGCGCTTTCGCGCGATGGCCTGGCCCAGCAGGTCCGCCACCGACTGCACGAAGCTGACGTCGTCCTCGGAGAAGGCCCGCCTCGAGGTCGTGTGGACCCCCAGGATCCCGAACGGCTGCTCGCGGCCGGCGATGACCACGCTGACGCCGCTCACGACGCCGTGCTCGGTCAGCAGCGCCGGGCCGCGGAAGCGCGTCTCGGCGGCGAGATCCTCGACGACGACCGGCTCGCGCCGCAGCAGCGTGAACCCGGCCTGCGAGCCCTCCCCGGCGCGCACGCGCTGCCCGACGCCACCCCGCCAGCCGACCCCGGCCCGAAGCACCAGCTCGTCGCCTCCGGGCAGCAGCTCGAGCACCTTGGCCAGCTCGACGCGCAGCGTGGACGCCAGCGTCTCGACGGCCGCGTCGAACAGCGAGGAAGGCTCGGCGCCGCCCAGCGCCACCTGCCCGAGCGACGCGACGGCCTTCTGCTGCCGCGCACGGGCCTCGGCCTGCGTGCGCAGCCGGCGCTCGCGGAGCATCAGATCCTCGAGGCGCTTCCTCAGGCCGGCGAGCGTCGCCACGACGACCGGGATGGACAGCGACTCGATGACGAGCCGCTCGACCGTCCGCGCCGGGAACTGCAGCGCGGAGCCGTCGCCTCCGTAGTAGTACGTGCAGTACGTGGCCGTGAGCGCGCCGCTCGCGACGCCGGAGGCGAGGCCACCCGTCAGCGCCGAGTAGCCGACGGCCAGCAGCAGCACCAGGCCGACGCCCGGCAGGTGCCGCAAGTGCAGCGCCTCGACCAGCGCCATGATGGCGAGCGTCAGCAGCGGGCCTGCGGCGCGCCGAACGAGCTCCCCGTTCGGCGCGGAATGCACGCTGAGCTGCCACCGTGAGGCTCTCATCACCACCCCGTTGAGGGGCACCGGCCCGAGCATGGCCTGTCCCGAAGGACAGGCAAGGTCGGCGGCGGGATTTCGGACGAACGGAGCGCGGTACGGCACGAGCAGGTAGCGCTGCACGCGGTGAGGCTCGACGCGCACTTCGCGCGCGACGCTCCGGCGCGGGCGCGTGCGGACGGTCCGTCAGAAAGCGCGTCCACACGCAGCGGGCAGTCCAGCCCGATGGGGATCGCCGTCGCCGGCACGGACGTCTACTGGACGAGCTCCGGCGGCCATTGCGGCAACGCGGGCTCGATCCAGAAGACGGTACCTCCCGGTCGAAAGCTTGCGCCCATGGCGTCCTCCTCTGCATCTCGGGTCCGTCCCGCCGGGGGGCGACACCGCCGATACGTGATGCGAAGCGGGTGATTGCGCGAACCATGCGGCAGGGGGTGGGACGCAAACCCGTCCTTGCGAGGTGCATCACGATCTCGCGAACACGGTCGACGAGTCGAGCGCGCCGCGAAGCTGTACGACTGCGGCTTCGTGGAATCGATGAATGTGGCTGGTGGTTCACCTCGGTCGGCCGGGAGATCACGGAAAGCGCCGGTTGGATCGAGCCGAGCGGCGATGGATTCGAGCCGGGCGACGAGGAGCTCGCGTCGAGCGTCGAGGGATGTGAGGAGGGCGGCTCTCCGGTTCGGGAGAGCGGCTCGTGGTTCGATGAACGAGGCGATGATGTCCAGTCGAGCGGCGATGCGAGCACGACGAGCCGCGGGGAGCGCGATCCGCGCCGCTCTTGGATCGGGTAAAGCGGCGTTCCCGACATGCAGCGCGGCGATCACGTCACGACGCGCGTCATTTCGTCTTCGTCGGCACGCGATGCACGTGATCATCGCGTGCGGGGGTTTGCGTCGAGCCGCCCGGCCAACCAGCCGAGCGGCGATGGGAAGACATCGGTATGCGTTCTCTCGGGTGAGAGCCGCTTTCACTCGATGACGAGCGGCTTTGCGTAGATGACGAGCACCGTTTCGTCTGCGCCGGGCGGCGCGACGTGTCGTCCGAGCGGCCTTGTGTTCCGGGCGCGCGGATTTTCATATTCGACGAGACGCGCTGCGGCGGCGCCGAGCCGCGTTGGCTGCGAGGCAAGCGGCTCTACGTCTCCGCCGAGCGGCGCCGGACTGCATCCGGCCGAAACCGGCGACGCGCCGGGCGCCGCGGCGACCATGACGGCCCGGCCGCGCTGTCCGTTTCGCGGGTTCGACGTACAATGGGCCGGTCCGCGAGCAGCTCATGCGCATCGCCCTGCTGTACCCGCCCCCCTGGAAAATCCCCATGCCCGGGGAGGCCCCCGACACGCACGGCGACGGCCCGCCGTCCGAGTACCGCGAGGGCGACCTCGACGCGGACTTCTTCCAGACGCCGTACGGGCTGTTCGTCCTCGGCGCGCAGGCGCTCCGCGCGGGCCACCAGGTCAAGGTGATGAACCTCTCGGCGTTCGCCTGGCGGCGCGTCGAGGAGGTCGTCGCGGCGCTCGACGCGGATCTCTTCGGCATGTCCTGCTGGACGGCCAACCGCCGCGGCGTCGGGCTGACCGCGCGCCTCATCAAGCGCCTCCATCCGCGCGCGCACGTCGTCGTCGGCGGCCCGCACGCGACGCCGCTGCCGAAGCACATGCTCGCGTACCACCCCGACATCGACACGGTGTCGATCGGCGAGAGCGAGCGGACGTTCATGGAGCTGCTCGAGCGGCTCGAGGCGGGGCAGCCCACCGAGGGCATCGCCGGCACCGCGTACCGCGTGGGGGACCGCATCGAGATCGCCCCCGAGCGCCCGGCGGTCGAGGACCTCGACGCGCTCGCGTCGCCGCACGACTACTTCGACACCCACATCGTCATGACCTCGCGCGGCTGCCCGTGGCGGTGCACCTTCTGCGGCGCCGAGGCGAGCTGGGGCCGCGGCTACCGCGCGCAGTCGGTGTCGTACGTGCTCGACGCGCTCGAGAAGGCGGTGGCGCGCGCGCCCGTGAAGATGATCCAGATCAAGGACGACACCTTCACGACCAACCGCAAGCGCGTCGTCACGCTCTGCCGCGGCATCCGCGAGCGCGGGCTCAAGTTCGCCTGGAGCTGCGACACGCGCGTCGACGTGCTCGGCGACGAGCTGCTGCGCGAGATGCGCCTCGCCGGCTGCGAGCGCCTCAGCCTCGGGGTCGAGTCGGGATCGCAGAAGATCCTCGACGCCATCGACAAGAAGATCACCGTCGACGAGATCGTGGCGTCGACCGAGCTCGCCAAGAAGTACGGCATCAAGCTGCGCTACTACATGATGGTCGGAAACCGCGGCGAGACGCGCGACACTTTCGCCGAGTCGCTGCGCTTCCTCGAGCGCGCCCGGCCGCACCAGTACCTGTTCGCGGCCCTCTCGGTGTACCCGGGTACGCGCGACTACGATCTCGCGCTCGAGCAGGGCTGGCTCGATCCGGACTTCTACTTCGAGCGCGACTTCCAGGAGCTGAAGTGCACGTTCGACGCGTCCGACGAGGACACGGCGTTCTTCCGCGCCTGGTTCGACGCCAACAAGGGGCTGCACGAGCCCTTCCGCGAGGGCGTGGCCGAGTGCCGAGCCATCCTCGAGCGCCTCGGCGATCACGACGCCGCGCACATGGACCTGGCCGGCGCGTGCTGGCGCGAGGGGCTGCTCGACGAGGCCGAGCGGCACGCGCGCCGCGCCCTCGACCTCGGCTACGCGCTGCCGGGCCTGGCGCTCAATTACCTGGCGTGCATCGCCGCGCGCCGCGGCGACGTCGCGACCATGCGCGAGCGCTTCGCCGAGGCGATGCGGCGCGATCCGCAGCACTGGGTGCTCGCCCGCAACCTGCAGGCGGTGCAGCACGGACGGCTCGACGAGCTCGTCGCCCGGCACGACTTCCAGCTGCTCGAGCGCACCGCCCAGCCGACGCTCCCCGGCCCGCTGCCGGACGACTTCGCCGCGTGGCATCCGCCGCCTCCCCCGCCCGAGCGGCCCGTCGGGGGAGGGCGTCCGATCGATCCGCGCAAGCTGCGCGTCGTCACCGCCTGAGGATCGCGAGCCGGCGGCGCGACGACGCGGGCGCGGCGCTCACGTCATGGTGCCGTGATCGTCGCAGTGCCCGTCGTGCGGGTGGTGCAGGTGCCCGGCGACGACGTAGTCGACGTGATCGCCGTGCGGGATCGCGTCGTGCCCGCAACCCGGTCCGTGCCTGTGCGCGCGGTCGTGCGCGCCGCACACGTGCGTGGGCGTGCACGTGTCGGGGTTCTTCTTGCTGACGGGGATCGAAGGACGCGTCTGCGTGGTCATGGCGGGCCTCCTCTTACGAGCGGGGTTCCTAACGACGTGGCGCGTCGACGCAAGCGACCGGAGGCGTGATGGCGCGCAGCCGCGCCGAGCTCGTGCAGGCGGTGATGCTCGCACACAGCCGACGACGTCCCGCTTGGTCGAGCGGCGTCGCGGGCCTATAAGGCCGTGCGCCATGAGCGAGCCTCCCCCGGCCTCGACTCGGCGAGACGAACCGAGCTCCGCGCCGAGCACTTCCTTGCGTCGCCTGTTTTTCGCCCTGCTCGCCGCGGCGGCGGCGGCGGCCCTGCTGGCGTCGCTGCTGCTGTGGCGCCACGGCAGGCTCGAGAAAGCGGCGGCTGCAGAGGTGTATGCGTACGCGCCCTCCGCCCGGGGGCTGCCGAAGCTGTGGGCCGCCCCGCCCTTCTCGTACCTCGATCAGCACGAGCATCCCGTCACGCTGGCGGCGCTTCGAGGTCGTCCGTGGGTCGCGGACTTCATCTACACGCAGTGCACGAGCGCCTGCCCGATGATGACCTCGCGCATGGTCATGGCGCAGCGCGCGCTCTCCGGACTGGACGTGCGCTTCGTGTCGTTCTCGGTCGATCCGGGGCACGACACGCCCGGGGTGCTCGCCGACTACGCCCGTCGATGGAACCAGGCCGAGACGCGCTGGAGCCTGCTGTCGACCGACGCGAAGCACCTGCAGGACACCCTCACCGGCTTCCGGGTCACGGCCCAGCGCAACGACGATCCGGCCGCGCCGATCATCCACAGCAACGTATTCCTCCTCGTCGACTCGGAGGGGTGGGTCCGGGGCGTCTACGACAGCAGCGACGACGGCGCGCGGGCGCGCCTGCTGGCGGACGTGCGGCACATCGCCGCACCTGCGGCACCCGCGCCGCCGGCGGCGTCCGCGGCGTCGGCCGGAGACGTGAACGGCGGCTCTCTCTACGCATCGCTCGGCTGCGCGGGCTGCCACGACGACGCCCGCGTGGCCCCGCCGCTCGACGGCGTGAGCGGCACGCAGGTCACGCTTCAGGACGGAACGAAGGTGCTGGCCGACGACGCGTACCTGCGTCAGTCCATCCTCGATCCGGCCGCCCGGATCGTGGCGGGTTACCCGGCCACGATGCCGAGCTACGCCGGCGCCCTGTCCGACGCGCAGCTGTCCACCCTCGTGCAGCAGCTCGATCACCGGCACGGCGGCGTCGACGCGCCCCAGGCTGCCGCGCCGGCGACCGTCGTCCGGGATCCCGTCTGCCACATGGCGATCCGGGCGAGCGCCGAGACGTTGCACACCACGTACGGCGGCCGCGAGCTCTACTTCTGCTCGCAGCGGTGTCGCGATGCGTTCCTCGCGGACCCCGGCAAGTTCGCGGGCGGCGGGTCGAACGCCGGGTCTCAGTACGGGCGCTGAGGCTCGGCGACGCCCGTGTGCTCTTCCTGCTGCGCCTGGCGGGCGAAGGCCAGGTGGTCGCGAAGCATGGGCAGCTCGGTCGTGGCGAACGCCTTGATGCCCGGGTTGTGCCCCGCGGTGGCCTCGTGTTCGAACGTGCGCACGGCCTTCTCGTGCCCGAGCACCATGGCCTGCAGGTAGTCGCTGTCGAAGGCCGACCCGCTCCTGGCCGACAGGTGCTCGTAGAGCTTCTGGGTGGCCGCGTCGACCGCCGAGGGCATCGCCAGGTGCGCCTGGGCCGCGACGAGCTTCGAGGCGTCGAGCGAGCTCGTGTGATCGCTGACCATCCGGTGCGCGAAGTCCTTCACCGCAGCCGTCGTACCGCGCTGCTCGGCGAGGTGCCCGAGCCTGATCTCGCCCTCGTTGATGCTGTAGGCGTCGTCGAAGAACTGCTTGTCCGCGGCCGATACGTTGGTCGACTGGACGGCGGCCCGCGCGTCCCCATCCGTCACCACGCCGGCGACGCACACCGCCGCCGCCAGCGCAGCCACCGTCCCCGCCACCTTGTTGATGAGGCGCATCATCACCTCCCGTTCGCCGGCAAATGGGAGTGCAACGCTCGTTCCCGTGGCGACGCGAGCGCCACGCAGCGCCTGCCCGGCTGCGGGCATTCGTCGGTGGCGTCGACACGCGACTTCCACCCGAGTTGCCGTCGGGCGCCGATGGCTCTACAACAACCAGGCCATGCGTGCTCGCCGCCGCCCCGCGCCACCTCGTGGCCGGGCGTGGGCCGCATACGCGTGGCTCGTGCTGGTCGTCTTCGCCGTTCCCGCCGCGCTGGGCGCGGCCACCGGCCCGCTGCTCGGCGAGCTCGGAGCGGCGATGACCGAGCACGTGTGCAAGTGCGGGATGCCCGCCGGCAAGTGCGGCTGCCCCGAGTGCGAGCGCCTCGCGCAGGAGCTGTCGCGCGAGCGGCTTGCCAGCCCCGTCCCGTCGCTCGAGCGGCACTGCGCGGACGGCGCGCCCGGCCTGCCGTTCGGCGCGCTTCCGAGCGCCGTGCTCGACGCCACGAGCACCTCGCTCGTCCCCATTCCGCACAGTGAGCGTCTGGCCATCGCGTCCTGCTCCGTGCCGCTGCCACGCTCCGCGGACGAGCCACCCACGCCTCCGCCTCGAACCGAATCGGTGTGACCCAACCAGGTTCGGAGGGCGCACGCTCTGGCGTGAACGCCCCGGTCACGTCCGTTCGTTTCGAGGAGGATCACCCATGGATTTGGTTCGTCTTGGACGCGTCATCGCGCTCGGCGGCGTCGTGCTGCCGCTCGTGCTGGCCATTGCTTGCAGCAACGACAAGAACACGGCCGCCGACTCCGGCGTCTCGAGCTGCGCGTCACCGGGCGGGGCGGTGATGGGCCCCGCGGACACGCACTGCGACGCCCCGGACGGCGGAAGGATCGTCCAGGTGACGACGCAGGCGGGCTGCTTCGCCGACGCCGGCGCACCCGCCGGTGACGACGGAGGGGCCGACGCGAGCGCAGGCGACGGCGGCGGTGACGGCGGCGGCGCGAACGCCGACGCCGGGGACATCGGCAACTGCGGCGACCCTGCCTACGGCCCCACGATGTACGGCCAGTCGGGCAGCGACGACGACTGCAAGTACGATCTGACGTGGACCTCGACGCCCATCTGCGAGAACCAGAACGTGTACTTCACGGTGACCGTGAAGAAGCGCACCGACGGATCGCCGGTGAAGGGGGCCAACGTGCGCCCCGACGTCGTGCTCGATTGCGCGCACCCGATCCCGAACAACCCCACCGATCCCTCGCCGGAGCCGACGCCCGGGACCTACACCGTCGGCCCGATCGTCTTCGACCAGCCCGGCAAATGGGTCGTGCGATTCCACGTCTTCGAGAACTGCTTCGATCTCGCGGACGATTCGCCGCACGGCCACGCGGCATTCTACGTGCAGGTCCCCTGACGAAACGGGGCTGCCATGGGATCTTTCGTGCAGAATCTGCGGATCGGCGCACTCCTTTCGGCGGGCGCCCTGTCGTGCTCGAGCGCGGCGCCGTCGGCGGGCCCCGCGACCTTCTCCTCCGACGCGTACACGATGGCGACCAGCGACTCGGGGGCGCTGCGCGTCGAGGTGCGCACCTCACCGCAGCCGCCCGCGCGCGGCACCAACGACGCGGAGCTCACCTTGACGAACGCCGACGACGGCCAGCCGCGCGACGATGTCGACGTGCAGGTCACGACGTGGATGCCGGCGATGAACCACGGCAGCTCGGCGCCGACGGTCACGGCCGAGGGTGGAGGCAAGTACCTCGTTCAGGACGTGTACCTCTACATGCCCGGCACCTGGGAGCTCCGGATGACGTTTTCGGGGGCGATCACCGACCATGCGACCGCTTCCCTCCCGGTTCCATAGGCTCGCTCTCGGCGCGTGGATCGCGCTCGTCGCGTGCGCGCTCCCGGCGGCGGCGCACGCGCAGGCGTGCTGCGCCGGCAGCAGCGCCGTGACTCCCGGGCGTCTGGAGGTGCACGAGGATGCGCTCGTCGGCGCGCAGACGAAGGCGGGGGCGGGGCTCGGGTCGTACGACACGGGCGGGCGCTTCGTCGCGCCCGGCGCGGGCGACGCCGAGTACGACCTCGAGCAGGATCTGTTCGGCGCGGTGCGCGTGCTGGGCCGCGGCCAGATCGCGCTGCTCGTGCCGCTCGTCGAGACCGAGCGTCAGACCTTGCAGGACGGCTCGTACTTCGGCGGCGGCATCGGCGACGTCAACGCGAGCGTCCGCTACGACTTCGTGCTCGCCGGCGAGTCGGCGTACGTGCCCGGCATCGCGCTGCTCGCGGGCATCACCTTGCCGACCGGCACGCCTCCGGAGCTCGCGTCGCCGCCGCTGGCGGTCGACGCGACGGGCGTCGGCGCGTTCCAGGGCAACGTGGCGCTCGCGCTCGAGCAGACCTTCGGTCCGTGGCTGGTGAACCTGACCGGCATCGTGGCCGAGCGCACGCCGCGCTTCGGCGAGCAGCTCGGCACGCAGGTGACGCTCCTCGCCGCCGGCGCGTACACGTTCTCCAACGACATGGCGCTCGCGCTCTCCGGCTCGTACGCGTTCGAGGGGGACGCGACGGCGAGCGGCGGGGCGGACGTGCCCTTCAGCTCGCGGCGGCTCACCGTCTTCACGCTCTCGGGCCTGTGGCCGGTGACGGACTCCTGGCGGCTCGTGGGCGGCCTGTACCTCGAGCCGCCCCTTTACGGCTTCGGCAGCAACCAGCCCGCCACCGGCGGGCTAACGTTCACCATCCTCCGGTCGTGGTCATGAAAGCTCTCGCCCTCGCGCTCACCCTCGCCTTCGTCGTGCCGCTGGCGGCGTGCGCCGCCGCGACGCCCCCCGCGACGACCGTCCCCTTCCGCGGGGCGCCGGCCACGGTGCTCGTCTTCTACTCGCCGCACTGCCACTGCCTCGCGGCGCACGAGCCGCGCCTTCTCGCGCTGTACGAGCGCTACCACCCGCGAGGCGTGCAGTTCTACTTCGTCGACTCGGAGGTGGGCGCCACGCCGGAGCGCGACGCCGCCGAGGTGCGCGCGCACGCCTATCCCTTCTCGATCGTGACCGACGCGGGCGCCAAGCTCGCCGACCGGGTCGACGCGCAGTACGCTTCGTACACCGTGGTCGCCGACGCGCAGGGACGCATCCGCTATCGAGGCGGCATCGACAGCGACGCCATCCACCTGACCGACGACGCGACCCCCTACCTCGCCGACGCGCTCGACGATCTGCTGGCCGGCCGCGACCCGCGCAGGCCGGAGGCCAAGGCGCTCGGCTGCGCGCTGCAGAAGTGGTGATGACCGCGCGCCCCGCTCGACTGGTCGCCTTCGTCGCGCTGGCGGGCGCGGCCGCGCTCGGCCTGCTGTCGGCTTGCTCGAACGGCCCGGCCGGTGCCGGCGCGGACGCGTCCGCCGCCTGCCCGAACGTGCCGACCGACTGCCCGGCGACGCCGCCCAGCTGGACGCACGACGTGCAGCCGCTCATCGCCATGTATTGCCTCTCGTGCCACGGCGACGGCGGCATCGAGCAGTCGGTGTTCAACTACTCGACGTACCAGGGCGTTTACCGCAACCGCGCGGCGATGCTCACCCAGGTCTACCAGTGCCTGATGCCGCCGGCCGATGCCTCGCCTCCCCCGCCCCGCCCCTCGGCCGCCGAGCGCGAGACGATCGTCGCCTGGCTCGCGTGCGGCGCGCCGGACAACTGAGCACGTCGCGCCGTGCGCGCGTCTACCCGGCGATGCAGAACGAGAAGACGGCGCTGTCCTCCTGCGATCCGGACTTCGCCACGATCGTGATCTGCCAGAGGCCGGCCATGAACAGATACAGCGGCGAGAGCGTGAAGCTGCCATCGCCGTTCGGCGTCGCAATGGGGACTGCGGAGGTGCCGTGCCCGTGATCGGGCATGAACGGCGTGACCGAGACGATGCTCACGTTCGGCAGCGGGTTCCCCTTCGCGTCGAGAACGCGCACGACCCAGCTGTTGTCGTTCAGCGCCGGGGGTGCCGGCTTCGCGCTCACCAGCACGAACTGCATCAGTCCCGACTTGCCCGTCTTGGTGAGGTTGGACGCGTAGGCTTCGGCGCGCGGGTCGTTCTGGCAACCGATCCCGGCGCCGTCGTCGCCGCTGGCCTGATCGCTGCCGGCGTCGGCGGGGTCCGAGCTGGAGGGGCTGCACGCGAAGGCACCGGCGCAGAGCAGCGCGATCGACACGACTCCGGCGAACCGCATGGTGCGTACTTTGGCACGATTCGAGATCGCGCGCATGGCACCCGTCCAACGGCT